>JADMIO010921762.1_pt1 | contig 63445 bp, 49 predicted proteins | sample 8958161 | NCBI WGS metagenome assembly JADMIO01 (sample SAMN16585339, study PRJNA669376) | soil metagenome | isolation source: Crop rotation soil | place: USA: Cullars Rotation, Alabama | collected 2011
ATGCGCGAGGCCAACCGCCGGCAGACGGAGCTGGCCGCGGCGAGTCTGGACGCGGCGTGCCTCCTGGCGGGCAGAGAATTGGCCCGGCGCTACGGCGAAGATGAGAATCGCGCCCGCGTCGCCGTCCTCGGCCTCGGCCGGCTCGGTGGCGGCGGGATGGATTACGGCTCAGACCTGGACATCGTGCTGGTCCACGACGACCGCGAGCCCTCGCCCATCGCGCGCCTCGAATCTTCCGAGGCTTACGCGCGCTTCACGGAGCTGCTCGTCGCCGCGCTCTCAAGCATTACACGCGACGGCCACCTCTACCGCGTGGACCTGCGCCTCAGGCCCGACGGACGCAACGGCGCGACGTGCACGGGCGAGCGCGCCTTCACGGAGTACCTGGCGTCGCGCGCCGTCGGCTGGGAGTGGCTGGCTTACGTCAAGCTGCGGGCGGCGGGCGGCGACCTGGAACTCGGGACGCGGGTCGAGCGCGACGCGCGCCGCATCATTCACGACGCGGCCGAGCGCGCGGGCGCGCAACCTCTGAGCCTTGAGACGCGCCGCGTGCGCGAACGTTTGGAGCGCGAGCGGACGCGGCGCGGCCGTCAGACCGTGGATATCAAGTACGGCGCGGGTGGGATGCTCGACGTTTATTTCGCGACGCGCTACCTGCAATTGCTCAAGCGCGTGCCGGACGAAGGCGCGGATCGCTCGACGCAGGGCGTGCTCGACAGACTGCGCGCCGCCCGCGCTCTCGCCGAAGAAGACTACGCGGCGATGTCCGAGGGCTACGCGCTCCTGCGCGCCGTTGATCACTACCTGCGCCTGATAGTCGGGCGCTCGACGCGGCTGCCATCGGGCGACCACCCGGCCCTGCGCGACATCGCGCGCTGCCTGAATTACGCGACCGCCGCCGGGCTGACCGAGTCGCTCTCCGCGCGCATGAGCGAGATTCGCGCCGCTTACGACCGCATCACCGGCGTTTGAAAATGAAATAAGCACAACTCAGGACGTGCGGCCTTGAGCTGTGCTTATTGAATGTCAGGGGTGGAGGAAATCTATTTCGGCATGTTCTTGGTGACGTACTCCTTGGCCGTCTCCTTCGTCATGTGCTCTTTCACGAAATCAACGTTCTTCATGGCCCACTCGGAGTGCGCCTTCAGGAAAGGTTGCATCGCGGCGGTCGGGTTACCGCTGGAGTCTGCCAGGCCCATCTTCTGCGCGGCTTCGAGGATCAGCGCCCCATCCTGGGTGATGCCGACCGCCTGAAACAGCTTGTGCTTGTCGTCTTCGGACATATTGGCGACGCCCTTGCTGCAAGACAGGCCGAAGAGGGAGAGCCCTATGAGCAGGGCGATAATTGTGGATTTGCGTCTCATTTCTAGTAAATCTTTCTTCTCGGACAGGGGATGCGTAAAGCGGAACTCTTTTACGCGAAACCGTCGGCGCAGTCAATCAATCCGGCGCGCGTTTGGTCCGCTTTCGTGCGGCGCGTTTCCTCAGCCCGCGCGAAAACTGCTACACTCGCGCCGGGCACGACTACCCGAATCAGCATGTGGCACCCCGAAAATCCCATCCGTCACACGATCCCCGAAGCGCGTTGGCCGACCGCCGAAGAGGCCGCCGGCTCGCTCCTCTTCCGGCCGATAAAAATTGGCCCAGTCACGTTGGAGAGCCGGACCTGGGTCCCGGCGATGGTCCCCTGGCGCGCGACTGAGGACGGCTTCGTGACGAAAGATAATCTGGACTGGTACGCGCGCTTCGCAATGGGGCGGCCGGGCGCGCTGGTTGTCGAGGCGACGGGCGTGCGCGACATCCCGAGCGGGCCGCTCCTGCGGATAGGACATGACCGCTTCATCCCCGGCCTCAAAAAATTGGTCGCGGCCGTCCGCGAGGCGAGCGGCGGGGGCACGCGCCTCTTCATACAGCTCATAGACTTCCTCTCGGTCAAGCGCCGCCCCGACAAACAGAAATTCTTCGAGCGCTTCTTCGAGCTGAAGCAGCGTCACCGCGAGGCGCTGGCCGAAGACACTCACGATGCGAGCTGGCTGGACGAGGACGAAGCCGACGTGCGCTCGCTGCTTGCCTCCGCCCCGGACGAAGTGCTCGAAAAAATTCTCGACGAGCGCGAGCTTGAGTCCCTGCGCTTCGGCTACCGCGAGCGCGTCACGGACACGCACCTGCCGCACGTCAAAGAACTGCCCGGGGTGCTGCCGGAAATCTTCGCCGCCGCCGCGCGGCGCGCGCGCGAGGCGGGCTTCGACGGCGTCGAGCTGCACTACGCGCACGCCTACACGATGGCCTCTTTCCTGAGCGCGCGGAACACGCGCGGGGACGGCTACGGCGGGGCGCGCGAGAACCGCGTGCGCCTGCCGCTCGAAGTTTACGGAGCGGTCAGAGAGAGCGTCGGCCGTGACTACGCCGTCGGCGTGCGCTTCCTCGGCGATGAAGTGATAGAGGGCGGGAGCCGCGTTGAAGACGCGATCTACTTCGGGGTGGAGTTCGCTCGCGCAGGGTTCGACTATCTTTCAATCTCGAAGGGCGGGAAGTTCGAGGACGCGAAGCAGCCGAAAGTGGGCCACGCCGTCTATCCTTACACGGGCCGCAGCGGCTACGAGTGCATGCCGACCGTCATCTCGGACGCGCGCGGCCCCTTCGGCCGCAGCCTCCCCCTGGTCGCGGCCATCAAGCGCGCGGTCAACGCGGAAGGATTCAAAACGCCCGTCGTCGCGGCCGGCGGCATCACCACCTTCGAGCAGGCCGAAGCGATTCTCGCGCGCGACGAGGCCGACATCGCCGGCTTCGCGCGCCAGGCTCTCGCGGACCCCGACTGGTTCGTCAAAGTGAGGACCGGGCGCGGCAGCCAGGTGCGCCGCTGCACCTACACCAACTACTGCGAGGCGCTGGACCAATTGCACAAGCAAGTCACCTGCAAGCTCTGGGACCACGAGCATCTGGACGAGCCCGGCGTTGTCCTCAGCAGCGACGGCAAACGCAGGCTCTTGCCTCCGAGAGCAGTAACTGGTGATGAGTAGAAGGTAGGGCGTTTATCGTCCCGTCAGGGACTCCTCTTTTACTCCACGCGGTTGTGTATGCGGAGGCGGACGAGTTCTTCGACGTTGAGGTCCGTGTGGCCGCTGGCGCGCGCGCGGCGTATGAAGTCGGCGTCAACTTTGAAGATGCGCAGCTTGACGGCGTCCTCGATGGAGTCGAGCGTGAGACCTTCGCCCTTGATCTCTTTGAGGAAGGCGGGCGTGACCTTGAAGATGCGCAGCTTGACGAGTTGCTCCATTGACTGTCCGTCGTCGAATCCCATCTCGCGGACTTCGCGCGCGAACGCGGTGTCTATCTTGAAAATGCGCGCCTTGACCAGTTCTTCGAGTTCCAAATTCTCAAACCCGAGCGACTTCATCTCGGCGGCGAACTGCGGCGTGATTTTGAAGATCACGGCCTTGACCACGTCCTCGAAACTCAGGCGGTCGAAGCCTATCGTCTTCAGGTCGTCAACGAAACTCGTCCTCACGTCAATCATCGTCGCCGTGAACATCTGCTCGTCCGTCAGGTCGTAGCCGCGACTGCTCATCGCGCTCCTGAAAGCCTGGCTCAAGACGAGCCGCCACGTGCCCGAGCCGCGACCGTCGCGGAAGCTGCCTTCGCATTCGAGCGTGCCAGCCTCGCGCACCAGCTTAAAGTTGACCGGCGTGTTAGTGGCGGCGCGCACCTGCTCGCGCGTTAGTCCCTGGAAGTCTGAGAGCGAGTATTCGTTGCCGTGGTTCGAGTGGCCGCCGTCGGAGCGGCGCGAGAACGAGAACTGTATGCGGTCGTCCGCCTTGTTCGTCTTGGCGTCCGCCGTCCAGGTTCCCGAAAACGTCTCCGCCTGTGGCGGTGCGGGCGCGGGCGCGGCCGCCGCAGGCGCGGGGGCCGGCGTAGCGGCCGCCATGTCGGGCACGCTCACAGCGCCGGGCGTCGCCGTGCAGGCCGCCGCCAGAAAGAGCGCGAAAAAGACGAACGAGCCGAGAATACTTGTGTTGAGCGCGCGCCCACGCGGCGTCAGCGTCGAAGAGTCTTGTCTCATAAAAATCCTCCCGTGCGGAAACTTGAAGAAGAATGGCTCAACTCCTTTGCGTCTTTGCACCTCCAGCGTGAAGCTTTTTCTCACAAAGGCGCAAAGTCGCAAAGAAAGGCTCAAAGAATTGCGCTTGCTTTAAGTGGCCTCTAAAAAGGGCGAAAATGCCGCTTCTACTTGCAGAACACCACGGGCCGAGGGTTTGTGGCAAAAAAATTCTGGGCCGATTCTTGCCGGGCGGGTCAGCGAACGGCACGCTCATAGGCGGCGATGAAGGCCGGGTCGCGCCGCTTCAGGTTCTCGTAGTCAATTCGCTTGCTGCGCGTCATCAGGCTGTAGGCGAAGGGCAGCGGGTCCAGGTGCATGTACTTGCGCGCGTTCTCGAACCAGAGAAGGCTCTCGCGGGCCGCCTCCTGGTATTCCTCTATCACGGGCTTTCGCACCCTCTCGAACTCGCGCAGCGCCTCCGTGACGTTTGCGCCCGACCGGAAGCACTTGTAAAGCGCGATGGCGTCTTCGAGCGCGAGCTTCGTCCCCGAGCCGATGGAGAAGTGGGCCGTGTGCAGCGCGTCGCCGAGCAGCACGACGTTCTCATGACTCCAGCGCTCGTTCCTGACGTTGACGAAGTTGATCCACTTCGAGTTGTTCGAGAGTAAGGGATGGCCCCCCAGGTCGTCGCGGAAAACTCCCTCCAGGTACTCGCGCGTCTCCGCGTCCGTCATACGCGCGAAGCCCGCGCCCGCCCAGGTCTCTTCGTCGCACTCGACGATGAAGGTGCTGGTCGTCTGGTTGAACTTATAAGAGTGCGCCGCGAAGACGCCCGCCCCGCGCTCGCGGAAGGTGAGCGTCAGCCCGTGAAATAGTTGATTCGTCCCGTACCAGATGTACTTGTTCCTGCGCACGCTCAAAGCGGGCCGGAAGTGTTCGCCGTACCTCTCTCTGACCGCGCTGTTGACGCCGTCCGCGCCGACGAGCAGGTCCGCGCCTTCGCGCAAAGCATCCACGTCGCGCACCTCGGTGCGGAAGCACAGCGTCACGCCGAGTTGCTGGCAGCGCTCCTGCAAAATTTGTAGGAGCTTGATGCGCGCGATGCCGGAAAACTTGTTCCCCCGAATCGTAATCTTCTCGCCGCGATGCACGACATCCACGTTGTCCCACATCGCGAAGCTCGCCGTTATACGGTCGTGCGTCTCCTCATCGCTCTCCCTCAAATAAGAGAGCGTCTTGTCCGAGAAGACCACGCCCCACCCGAACGTGTCGTCGGCCGCGTTGCGCTCCGCGACCACGATCTCGCTCGCCGGGTCCGCTTTCTTCATCAGCAGCGCGAAGTACAACCCGGCCGGCCCGCCGCCGATGACGTTGATTTTCATCACTAATCCTTCAAAAGCTGGCCGGCGATGACGAGTTTCTGAATCTCGGATGTGCCTTCGTAAATGCGGAGGGCGCGCACGTCCCTGTAGAGTCGTTCGATGACGGTGCCGCGCACGAGTCCTGCGCCGCCGTGAATCTGGAGCGAGCTGTCAATGATGCGCCCGGCGGCTTCGGTCGCGTAGAGCTTGGCTTCGCTCGCCTCGCGGGTGACGCGTTCGACGCCTGTGTCTTTCAGGTAAGCGGCGCGGTAGACGAGGAGGCGCGCGGCGTCGAGTTCCGTCATCATGTCCGCAAGCTTCTCTTGAATCAGTTGGTGCTCGGCCAGCGGGCGGCCGAACTGGCGGCGGTTCTTGGCGTAGAAGATGGCTTCGTCCAGAGCGCGGCCGGCCATGCCGCAGGCGGCCGCGCCGACGCTCGCGCGGAAAGTGTCGAGCGTCCGCATCGCCAATTGGAAGCCGTCGCCCTCGCGCCCGATCATCTCTTCGGCGGGGACGCGGCAGTCCGCGAACTCTATCTCGCCGATGGGGTGCGGCGCGATCAATGCGGTGCGCTCGCGCACGCGAAAGCCGGGGAGACGCGCGCCGACGACGAAGGCCGAAAGCTCCGCGCGGCCGTCCTCGCGCGTGCCGGTGCGCGCGAAGACCGTGTAGAAGTCCGCGAGCCCCGCGTTCGAGATGAACCGCTTCGTCCCGTTGATGACGTAGGCGTCGCCCTCGCGCCGCGCCGTCGTCCGTATCGCCGCCACGTCCGAGCCCGCCTCGGCCTCCGTCAGCGCGAAGGCCGCGATTGACTGGCCGCGCGCGGCGCGCCCGAGCCAGAAGTCGCGGACGTGTTCGGGCGCGGCGAGGCTCAGGGGGTAAGTTCCCAGACCCTGCATGACGAACGCGAGGTCCGCGAGCGCGGAGGAGTAAGAGAGCATCTCCCGCACGAGGCAGAGCGAGCGCGTGTCGAGGCGACCGCCGGGCGCGGCAATCGCGTAGCGCAGGAGGTCCGTCTTCGCCAGCAGGTCCAGGTAAACGCGGAAAGCCTCTTCGGCCTCCCCGCGCTCGTCGCCCGCCGCGCGCGTCTCGACCTCGCGCTCGACGAAGCCCGCCACGCTCGTCGCCAGGTTGCGCTGCTCTGGAGTGAAAAAAGGCGTCTCGGCTATGAATGGGTCCATAAAATAAAGGGATGAGGGATGAGGGATGAGGGATGAGGGAAAGAAGTTTTTCTTCATCCCTCATCCCTCATCCCTCATCCCTTCTTGAATCTCGGTTCTCGTTTCTCGACGAAGGCTTCGTAGGCTTCGCGGTAGTCTGGGTGCTGCATGCAGGTGGCCTGCGCCTGCGCCTCCCATTCGAGCGCGGTGTCGAGGCTCACGTCCAGCTCGCGGTTGAGCATCTCTTTCGTCATCGCGAGGGCGAAGGCGGGGCCGCGTGCCAGGCGCGCGGCCAGGTCGTGAGTCGCCTGTGCCAATTCCTCTGGCGCGACGACGCGGTTGTAAAGCCCTATGCGCTCGGCCTCCTCGGCCGAGATGAAGTCGCCCGTGGAGAGAAGTTCTGTCGCCCGGCCGAGCCCGACGAGGCGCGGCAGCAGGTAGGCAGCGCCCATGTCCGCGCCCGAGAGGCCGACGCGGACGAAGAGGAAAGCGATCTTGGCCGCGGGCGTGGCGAGTCGTAGGTCGGAGGCGAGCGCGATGCACGCGCCCGCCCCGGCCGTCGTGCCGTTGAGGCCCGCGACGACAGGCTTCGGCAGCGCGCGTATATTGTGGACCAATTCGCAGGTCATGCGCGTGAATTCGAGCAGCCCCTCGGCATCGCGCTCGAAGAGCGGGCCGATGATGTCGTGCACGTCGCCGCCCGAACAGAAGGCGCGGCCCGCGCCCGTGATGACGACGGCGCGCACCTCGCGCTCGTCGCGAAGCGCCGCGAACGTGTCCGTCAGCTCGCGGTAGACCTCGAACGTGAGCGCGTTCAGACGCTCCGGCCGGTTGAGCGTGATGTGGCCGACGGCGTCACGGACTTCGTAGAGAAAAGATTTCGGAGAAAGCATGACGAATCAATCACCGCCGCGCGGGGCGACAACTCAAGGCTTGTACAGTCCCTCTTCGAGCGCCTGGATGGGCGCGAGCAAGCCGCCGCTTTTCATCACCAGGGCCGCGTCCTCGGCCTGCTCTTTGGTGAAGCTGCCGCTGATCACGCCCTCATCGAAAATCTGGCCCTTGATGTAAGCCACGGAGCGGACCTGCTTGTCGAGCACGACCGCCAGATAGTTCTCTATGTGCGAGCCCGTCCACTCCCCGAGCCGCCGCGCGCCCGCTTGGTTGAGCTTGAAAGTCACCTCGTAGCGTTTAGGGTCGTTCATCGAAGTGACGGCTTTCGCGTCGAGGATGTCCTCGCCGTTGACTATCGGCGTGCGCTCGACGACGACGAATTTTCTCACGCCGCCAGAGTCCAACACTTCAAGGTAAGGCAGCACGTCTTTGTCCGCGCCCGCCGCCTCGGCGGCCTCCTGCTCAGTGGGATAAGTCTGAGTGGGCATGGGGCTGGGCGGCGAGACCACGGCGCGCAGCTCCAGCCCTTGCGACAGGATGACGCCTTTGACGCGACCCGGGTCTTTCGGGTTGGAGATGCGCAGCTTAATCTGGTCCGGCTTGTCGCCGCCGACACGCTCCGCACGGCAGTAGATGTTCAATTCGTCGCAACGCTTCCGCATGACCTCAATCGTCCGCGCGACCGCCTGCTCAAGCTGCGCGCCTTCGGCCTTGACGGCGATAATCAGGTAGAGGCCGCCTTCGTCCTGCGGGCCGAACGCGCGCCCGGCCAACTTGCACGAGACCGTGCCGGCGAGCAACGCGACGAGGAGCGGCGTCAGCAATCGGTGTGGCATCTTCATCCAACTTTCGTCGAGCGGGGCGAGCGGACGCGGGGGAACGCTGTCAGTCCGCTATCACGGCGACGGCCTCGATCTCGACTTTTGCTTCGTCTTCGAGCAGGCTCTTGACCTCGACGAGCGCCATCGCGGGGAAGTGACGGCCCATGCGCGCGCGCCAGCAGTGGCCGACCTCACGCGTGCGCGCACGGTACTCTTTCTTGTCGGTCACGTAAATGACGAGACGCGCGATTTGGTCCGGCCTGCCTCCGGCCTCCTCCACGACCGTAATGACGTTCGCGAGCGCGCGGTCGAACTGCTCGACGAAATCCGCGCTGACTATCTTTTGCCCCTCATCCCACGCTATCTGCCCGGCGACGAACAGCAGTCGGCCGCCGGCCGGCGCGAGCACCCCGTTCGAGTAGCCGCGCGCCGGGCCGAGCGATTCAGGGTTGATGAAGCGAAACATAAAAGTAGGCAGCAGGCAGTGGGCAGTGTGCAGTTTGTTGAGCGTCAGCAGGCTTGAAGCCTGAAGATTAAGAATCAAGATTCGGCATTATGATTTTTTAACTGCCCACTGCCCACTGCCTGCTGCCTACTTTTAGAATAGCACGCTCCCGCCGTCAACGTTGATGGCCTGGCCGTTGATGCCGCGCCCCTCGTGGCCGGCGAGGAGGAGGGCGAGCGCGGCGACCTCTTCGGAAGTGACGAGGCGTTGCTGCGGGCTCATCCGTTCGAGGATGGCGCGCGCCTCGTCGGCGCTCTTGCCCGTCCTGGCCGTGATGTTCGAGACGGCGCGCTCGGTCATGTCCGTCTCGACGTAGCCGGGGCAGATGGCGTTGACGGTCACGCCGCTCATCGCCACTTCGACGGCGGCCGAACGCGTCAGGCCGAGCACGCCGTGCTTCGACGCAGCGTAGGCAGCGATGTAGGGCGCGCCCGTCTTGCCCGCGATGGAGGCAATGTTGATAATGCGGCCCCAGCCACGCGCGATCATCGCGGGCAGCGCGGCGCGCATGCAGTAGAACGTGCCGGACAAATTGATGTCGAGATGACGCTGCCAGAGTTCGTCGTCGGTCTTGACGAGGGGCGCGCTCTCGGCGATGCCTGCGTTGCTGACCAGGATGTCGGCCGCGCGCCCGAACTGTTCGCTCGCAAACGCGAACGCGCGCTCGACGCTCGCGGCGTCCGCAACGTCGCAGACGGCGTGCGAGGCGCGTACGCCGCACTCATCCCGGACCTCTTCGGCGACGCGCCGCACCTCGTCCTCCGTGCGCGCCAGGACCATCACGTCCGCGCCCTCGCGCGCGAAAGCCAGCGCGACCGCGCGCCCGATGCCGCGCCCGCCCCCGGTGATGATAGCGATTCTCTCGGCCAGTTTCGTCATAACTGAAAGCAGATTTAAAGTCCCCGACAGGGGACGATTGATAATAGCCCAGCACTTCAGTGCTGGGAAGAGGCACGTCAAATAAATTGAGTCCCGTAGGGACGGCTGAACCCGAATGCTCGGTTTTCAATCGTCCCTACGGGACTCAATTATTATTTCCGGCTTGTCCCCAGCACTGAAGTGCTGGGCTATTTTCATCAAGTCCCTAACGGGACTTTAAAACAACTTCTCATCACCCCTTAATTGTTTTTCCTCGGTTCGCGTTTCTCTAAAAAGGCCCGGACGCGCTCGCGGGCTTCGGGCGATTGGAAGCATTGGAGCTGGGCCTCGGTCTCGTACTGGAGCATGCGTTCGAGGCTCGCGGCCTCGCTCAGGTAAACGGCCTGCTTGGCGGAGGCGATTGAGCGGACGGGCGCGTCGCGCAGGCGCTCGGCCAGCTTGAGCGTCTCGACTGCCAGCTCTGCGTCAGGGACGACGCGGTTGACGATTCCGAGTTGCGCCGCGCGCTCCGCGTTAATGGCGTCGCCGAGAAAGAACATCTCGCAGGCTAGATTGGTCGGCACGACGCGCGGCAGAAAGTAAGTCCCGCCCCAGTCCGGGTGCAGGCCCACTTTGACGAACGACTGGCTGAAGGTGGCCGACTCGGAGGCCAATCGCAGGTCGCAGGCGAGCGCGAGATTGAAGCCCGCGCCGTAGGCCGGGCCGTTGACGGCGGCGATGACGGGCTTCGCCATCTGGCGTATGGTCGTCAGCACGCGGCGGCCCGCGCCCAGAAGCCGCGTGAACTCCTCCACGTCCTGCCGGTCCAAAAGCTCCGCCATGTAGCCCACGTCCGCGCCCGCGCAGAACGCGCGCCCCGCGCCCGTGACGATTACCACGCGCACTGCGCGGTCGCTCGCCGCGTGCTCAAGCGCGTCCGCCAGGTCGCGCCGCATGTGCCCCGCAAACGCGTTCAACTTCTCAGGCCGGTCCAGCGTGATCGTCGCCACGCCCGCTTCGATTGTTAGTTTGATGTTGTCGTACATAAGAGTAGTGATAAGTGATGAGTGATAAGTGATAAGTTAAAGCAAGAAAGTTTTTTCTTATCACTTATCACTTATCACTCATCACCTTCCTTTGAATATTGGTTTGCGCTTGCCCGCGTAGGCTTCGAGCCCTTCGCGTGCGTCTTCGGATTGAAAGAGCTGCTGCTGGAGTTCGCGCTCCAGGGCGAGGGCGGACTCGAAGGGAACCTCCGCGCCCGTCTGGACGGCGCGCTTGATGCGGCCGACGGCGCGCGCGGCCTTGTGCGGCGGCGTGAACTGCCGCGCGTACTCTAATACCTGGCCCAAAAAAGCGTCGCCGTTTTCCGCCTCGTAGATTTGATTGACGAGGCCGAGTTCCGCGCCGCGCTCGAAGTCGAAAAGCTCGCCCGTCGTCATCAACTCGATGGCGCGCGACTTGCCGACCATGCGCGCGAGGCGCTGCGTGCCGCCCGTGCCCGGCAGCACGCCGAGCGCGACTTCCGGCAGGCCCATCTTGCCCGCGCCTTTGCGCGCAAGGCGCAGGTCCGCCGCCAGCGCGACTTCGAGGCCGCCGCCGACCGTGTGGCCGTTGAGCGCGGCGATGACGAGCTTTGGCGTTTGCTCAAGCCGCGAGAGGGTCTCGTTGGCGTGCAGGCAGAAGTAGTACTTGAACTCGGGCGTCACGCTCGCGAGCATCTGTATGTCCGCGCCCGCGCAGAAAAATTTTTCGCCCTGCCCCGTGATGACGATGACGTGCACCTGCTCGTCCATCCGCGCCGTCAGGATTGAGCGGTCAAGCTCCTGCATCATCTCGTACGAATACGTGTTGGCCGGCGGCGCGTTGAGCGTCAAGAGCGCGACGCCTTCCGTCACGCGGTAACGCACGAGGCCGCCCGTCGCTTCCGCTGCCGCGCCCTGGGCTTTCGCTTCAGACATCTGTTGTTCACTCCCTGACTAAGTTGTTCCTCAAACTCACGCGCGCGGCGCGCGCCAGACGCTCAGGCTCTCGGCCTTCGTGTCGTTCGGCCTGAATTGTAATCCCTCGTCGCCACTCCCGGCGAGGAAGCCGTTGAAGAAGAGGCGCGTGACGTTCTCCACCAACTCGCTCACGGACAACTTCCCGCGCGGGTCGTACCAATTGTAAATCCAGTTCATCATGCCGAAGAGCGCGTAAGTCGCGACCGTCAAGTCAACCTTCCGCGCGCCGCCGGTCTGCGGCTGCTGCACTTCGGAGAGAATCCGGCGGACGAGCTGCGTGTACTGCTGCTTCTTGTTTGAGACGTGCGCGTGCAACGGGCCTGCGAGCGAGTCGGCCTCGTGCGAGAGCACCTTCATCTCGGCCATGTTCGCCGCGAAGAAAGAGAGGTGGTTCTCGATGACGAGGCGCAGCTTCTCGACCGGCCCGGCTGCCTCGCGCAGCCGCTCCTGTAGGCGTTCGAGGACGCGCCCGAAGCAGTTGTCCTGGATGAGAAAGAGCAGCTCCTCTTTCGACTTGCAGTAGTGGTAGAGCCCGGCGAGGCTCACCTGCGTCTCGCGCGAGATATCGCGCATCGTCGTCGAGTGGTAGCCCTTCTCGGCGAAGATGCGCGCCGCCGTGCGCAGGATGAACTCCAGCTTCTGGTCGTAGCGCGTGAAATTTTCCGAAAGCTCAGAGGCCATAGTCACAGCCTGACGTACTCGAACTCGAACGGCTTGCCTTTGATGCCGGCGGGCGGCGGCGCGATCCAGTTGGCGATCTTGCCGGGCTCGGTCACGGGATGCATCAAGCTGCGGACGTACTCGCGGTCTTCCATCGAAGGCAGCCACTCAGCCTTACGCCGCTCGAACTCTTCCTTCGTGATGAAGTTTCCCTGAATGTCGAAGTGGTGTCCGCTGAACTCGCCGACGTGGCGGTGAAAGCGCGTGCTCGGCAGGTAAAGCTGCGCGTCGAGCCCCTCGTCTCTCAGATACTTGTTCCAGCGCGTCATCGCGCGCTCGCAGTCCTTGACGTACTCGCCGCGCAGGACTTCGTTCAAGGCGTTGCGTAAGGGGACTTCGCGCGGCACGAGCTTGCCGTCTTCGACCACCGTGATCGTGAAAGAGCCCTCGGTCGCGATGTGGTCCTCGTACTGCTCCTGCTCCTTGAAGCGGCCCTTGAGGCCGGCGGCGAAAAAGTCCGCCGAGTTCGAGCTGATCTCGCCGCCGAAGAGGTCCAGCGAGTAGCTGAACCAGAAGTTGATGTACCGCTGAATAACGTCGAGCGGGATGCCGCCGAGTTCGCGCACGTCGCCGCCGTCGCCCGCCTCTTTCATCAACTGCGCCGTGCGCTTGACGACGCGGCCGACGCCCGTCTCGCCGACGAAGAGGTGGTGCGCCTCTTCCGTCAACATGAACTGGCAGGTGCGCGCCAGGGGCTCGAAGCCGCTTTCGGCGAGCGCCGCGAGTTGGTACTTGCCGTCGCGGTCCGTGAACATCGTGAAGCAATAGAAATTGAGCCAATCGTCGCACGGCTGGTTGAAGGCTTCGAGGATGCGCGGCTTGTCTGGGTTGCCGCTCCGGCGTTCCAACAAGGCGTCGGCCTCGTCGCGCCCGTCGCGGCCGAAGTAGCCGTGGAGCAGATAGACCATCGCCCAGAGGTGGCGGCCCTCCTCGACGTTCACCTGAAAAAGATTGCGCAGGTCGTAGAGCGACGGGCAGGTCTTGCCAAGCTCTCGCTGCTGCTCGACGGACGCGGGCTCGGTGTCGCCCTGTGTGACGATGATGCGGCGCAGGGCGTTGCGGAACTCGCCAGGCACTTCCTGGTAAGCCGGCATCCCGTAGTTGTCGCCGAAGCCGACACGCGCGTCAGCCTCCGCAGGTTTGAGGAAGATGCCCCAGCGATAGTCAGGCATCTTGACGTAATCGAAATTGGCCCAGCCCTCGGCGTCCACGCCCACGGCCGTCCGCAGGTAGACTTCCTTGTCCTGAAACCCCTCCGGCCCCATCTCCCGCCACCAGTCCAGATAATTCGGCAGCCACTTTTCGAGCGCCCTCAAGAGCCGCTTGTCCTGCGACAGATTCACGTTGTTAGGAATGCGTTCGTATAATTCCATCACTATCTCCGAAGTGATAAGTGATAAGTGATGAGTGATAAGTAAAAGCAAGTGTCTTAACTTATCACTTATCACTCATCACCGCCTTTACGTCCTCTTGTAATCGAACTGCGGCTTCATGGGCTTGCCGTAGTTGGTCAGTGCGCCCTGCGGGCCGACGGCGTTGGGGCGCTGGAAAATCCAGTTCTGCCAGGCGGTGAGCCGGCCGTAGATTTTGGTGTCGAGCGTTTCCGGGCCAGCGAATCTGAGGCTTGCTTCCATGCCTGTGAGCGCGTCGGGCGAGAGCGACGTGCGCTCTTCGATGGCGACGCGAATCTCGTCCTCCCAGTCCAAATCGTCCGGCGCGAAGGTGACGAGTCCGGCCTCTTCCGCCTCTTCCGTGTCGAACGCTCCCTCGTGCTCAAGCACCTCGTCCGCCCTTTCAGGCTCGGCCAGGAAGCGCGATTGCAGGCGCGTCAATCCGTTCGACATCGGGAGCGCGCCCTTGTTCAACGCGCTCGTCGCAAGCTCGATTTTCTGGGCCGGGTCGTTGAGCATGTAGCTGCGATCACAGGCCAGCAGCAGCTCAAGCAAGTTGCCGGCGAAGCAACTGCCCGGCTCGACGAGCGCGAAGAAGCTCTTGGCCGTCAGGTCCAGCCGGCGCAGCACGCGCGCCATGTTGAAGATGATCTCGCGCACGAGCCAGTGGTCTTTGTGCGCGGAGAGCGTCTCGTCAACCTTGAGCACGCTTTCAATATTTCCTTCCGTGCGCAGGCAGATCAGGCCGATCTCAAGGTGGTTGACCCGCAGGTGAAGCAGGGCGTCATCCAGCTCGCGGTAAGCCTGTAGCGGCCAATAAGCGTCGCCGAGTTTTTCGATTCCTTCGACTGAGGCGGGCGTCTCAGCTTCCGGCGCGCGCACCGTTAAATCGGCGTAGCGCTTCTCGCGGTTCAATTTCAAGCTGACGTACTTGTACTCGCGGCCCGCATCAGTCGCTTCGACCTGAAGCGGGTTGAGCTTGATGCCGCGCGCGGGCTTCTCCAGGCCGTCAGCCTGGGCCAATTCGCGCACGCGCTCGGCCACTGTGTCCTGAAACTTGCTGGTCGGGAAGTAGTCGTCAATCAAGCCCCACTCTTTGGCGCGCTTGCCCTTGAGCCCTTCGGCGAGCGTCGAGAAAACGTCCGCGCGGTCGCGCCTCACCTTGCGCTTGTCCACGAGGCGCGTCAGGCCACCCGTGCCCGGCAGCACGCCGAGCAAAGGGACTTCGGGCAGCGAGACGGCCGAGTTGCCGTCGTCCACCAGAAAAATCTGGTCGCAGGCAATCGCCAATTCGTAGCCGCCGCCGGACGCCGTGCCGTTCAGTGCGGCGACATATTTCTGGTCCGAATTCGTGGACGCGTCTTCGATGGCGCAGCGCGTCTCGTTGGTGAACTTGCAGAAGTTGACCTTGAAGGCGTGGCTTGAGGTGCCGAGCATGTAAATGTTCGCGCCCGCGCAGAAGATGCGCGGCTTGAGGCTCGTGACGACGACGACGCGCACCTCAGGGTGCTCGAAGCGCAGCCGCTGGACGGCGTCCGCCAACTCTATGTCCACGCCCAGGTCGTAGGAGTTCAGCTTCAGCTTGTAGCCTTCATTGAGCGTCGCGTCCTCCTGCACGTCCATCGAAAGCGTGGCGACCGGGCCGTCAATCTTCAGTTTCCAATGCCGGTACGCTTCCGGCGAAGTCTCGAAATTAACCATCCTCAACACCCGACTCCGTCAGTCTTCAGTCTCGGTAAATATTCGGCCGTTCGAACGTCCGTTCGGATTATCATAGAGGCCGCAACGGCGGTCAGTCAAGCAGGGAGCAGCCGCGCCGACGCCTGCGACTTTTCAAGCCTTCCTGCTACACTGTCATGGTTTTGGAGTCTTGATGCAGAGCCTGAGCCTACACGAAACCGCGTCGCAGAACGCACGGCCCGACCTGGAGCTTGAAGTGTCTAAGCTTGAGCTGCTGCTGGCCGAGCGGCGCGCGGAGCTGATCGGTTTGCAGCAGGAGTTGCGCGCCTTCAAGGAACAGTATGCTCAAATCGTGGGCGGGCGGCTGGCCGAGTTGGGCGAGGTCGAGCGCAGCATCAAGGAGGCCGAGGCGCGTCTCTTCGACCTCGAAGCCGAAGCCGAGGAAGAAGAGGACGCGGGCGACGCGCAGCCCTCGGCCGTCGCCTCTGGCAAATCTTCCCTGCGTAAACTGTTCTGGTCGGTCGCGCGGCTCTTTCACCCGGACCACGCGGCCGACGAGAAGGAGGCCGAGCGTCGCCACGCCGTCATGGCCGAAGCGAGCCGCGCTTACCAGGAGGGCGACGTGGAGAGCCTGCACACGCTGCTCGGCGACGAGCAGTTGCAGTTCTTCTGCACGACTCAGAGCGCGGACGAAGGTGAAGAGGATTTGGCGGGCCGCTTCCTCAGGCTCAAAGGTGAGCTGAGCACCGTCGAGTTCGGCCTCAAGCGTATACATCAGGACGGCCTCTACCGCCTCAAGCTCAAGGTGGACGAGGACGCGCGCACGGGCCGCGACTCACTGGCCCAGATGGCCGAGAACATAGAGCGGCAGATCGTGAAGGCGCGCCGCCGTCTAGAACATCTCGGCGGCTGACCCTCTTCCGGCCACACGTCTTGACAGGCGCGCGCCGCCCCGCGTAGCTTCTTACACACTCCACCCTATCAGGGAGGCGCATCTCGTCTGGTGACGGGCGCGGTCTTCAAAACCGTCCGTGAGACTGTGAGAGCAGGCTCAGGTGGGTTCGATTCCCACACGCCTCCGCCACAAAGCAGTAGGCAGCAGGCAGTGGGCAGTAGGCAGTGTTTGAATGCCGGCTGCCTCGACGCCTGAAGATTCAGGCTAGGATTCCGCACTAAGTTTTTAACTGCCCACTGCCCACTGCCTGCTGCTTACTTTTATGAAAGAGTGGATAGCTTTGAACATGACGCCCGGGGTGGGGCCGCGCGCGGCGGCGAAGCTGCTCGAACGTTTCGGTTCGGCGGAGGCCGTCTTTAACGCGACCAGGGCTGAGCTGGAAGCGTTGCGGCTGCGGCCGGAAGCAGTCGAGAGCATCAGGGCGCGCGACCTGTTCGAGAAGGCCGTGGATGAAATCAATCGCGTGCGTGAGCTGGGCGCGGACCTGCTGCTTTTGGACGATGGGGTCTACCCGGCGCTGCTGCGGGAGATTTTCGACCCGCCGGTTACGCTCTACCTCAAGGGCGCGTGGGAAGAGTGTCTGAGCGCGCCGTGCGTGGCCGTGGTTGGGTCGCGCCGCTCCTCGACCTACGGGCAGAACGCGGCCCAGATGCTCGCGCGCGATTTGGCCCAGCGGGGCGTGACGATTATCTCCGGGCTCGCGCGCGGGATAGACGCGGCCGCGCACCGTGGCGCGCTCGAAGCAGGTGGGCGCACCGTCGCCGTGATGGGCACGGGGCTGGACGAGGTCTACCCGCGCGACCACCGGAAACTGGCACAGGAGATTCTGGCCGCGGGCGGCGCGCTCATCTCGGAGTTTCCACTGGGAACGCCGCCCGCGCCGCAGAACTTTCCATACCGCAACCGCGTCATCAGCGGCCTCAGCCTAGGCGTCCTCGTCGTCGAGGCGGCCGAGAACAGCGGGTCCTTAATCACCGCGCGCCTCGCGCTCGAACAGGGCAGGGAAGTCTGGGCCGTGCCCGGCAACATCACCTCGCGAAACTCCTTCGGGACGAACTACCTGATTAAGGGCGCGGGCGCGAAGCTCGTGCAGCAATGGCAGGACGTGGTCGAAGAGTTGCCGCAAGAGGTCGCCGCGCGGCTGCTGCCGCCTGAGACGAAGAAGAAAGAAGAAGGAGGTCCGTCCCGTCAAATGCCGCTCGCCCCCACAGACCTCTCGGCATCCGAGCGCGCTGTCTTCAACCTGCTCACGGCGGACGAGGCCGTTCACATTGACGAACTCGCCGCGCAGAGCAAACTTTCCATGCCGGAGTTGACGGGCGCGCTCTTGGGCCTTGAGATACGTGAGTTGGTTCGTCAACTCCCAGGCAAGTGCTTTGTGCGGAAGATGTGAGGTCAGGCAACGATGCCAGGACGGAGGGTAATTGATGCTATTAGTTCAAAGTTTCGTTTAGGACGTGGGTTAGACTGCCCGGCGTCCCTATGTTTATCCTCTTAGACTGGTAATTTTCGTGCGCCCTATAATTCTACCCGCCGTGACGCCCAACGCCAGAATTGAGCTGCCGCCCGCATGAAGCATCCGGGCAAACCGGAGAGAACAACGATGAAATGGAAACTATCGGGCGGTCGGGTCGAATGCTGGCATTTGCTGCGGCTCATCCCGCTTGAGGTGAAAATCTCTTGACTCGTCGGCCTCAGATGGGTTGTTAGGCGCGGCGGCCCACTTCTTATTTCGTTCCCTTTGTTCAAAAAAGCGCGTCCGTGTCTGCAAGTAACGCAATGATCTGGGTACTTATAAGACGGCGCTCCCATTGATTCAGCTAATACTATGCTTGAACGTTTTCGCTTTGAAGGATCGAAAATCTACTTTTGCTACGGATACCAGTACCAAGGACATTCCGGTAATTTGACGCAAATATCTATGGTGCAGCACTCCTTCATGTCCTTGGTATGGAGACTGACACGGAAACAAAGTTCTTTCCCCGGCTCTATACCGCTGATCGTTACCGTTTGAGTGGTGCTGCCACCGGGACCTATAGTCACAGGGAAATAGCTCGGTGTCACCGTCACACCCGCTGGCGGATACAGATAGACATGCTCAATTGTATTTGAAGTGAGGTTGGTGATTGTCAGGTTGTACTTTCCTGGAAAGACTTGCACACATGAGAGCCTCGCCTGCCCGCAGCAGGACGGTATTACCGGACACACCTCTACGGTGCAGCACGATGTGCCGTCTTTCGCGATGAGGGTCACGGTGAAGCAGAATTTTTGCCCCTGAAGTACATTACTGAGACTCACAGTCAGAGGCAGACTTGTCTGGCCTGGGCTCAGCGATACGGGAATCATCTGCGGTGTGATGGTAAACGTGCTGCCGATAGGCGGTGTCACCAAAACGTTGGAGACGGGTTTGCCCGTATTATTCGTGACCGTGAACGTGTAGCTGTATCCTCCCGCACTATCGAGCTTGCAGCCAATGTCATTGGGTGTGACTAGGCATTTACCTTCTTGGGCCGGACCTTCCCGAAACCACAAATCCATCTCTGGGAGATAGGCTGTTACCCCCTTAAAAACCATTGAGCCCCCGGCATAGGCTGTGAGACCGCCACAGAAGGGGGGGGCATTATCATTATGGAGCAGACCCCAATTGTATGGTGGCGTTGCCGGTGATAAAAGGACGACTTCCAGGAAATACAGCGCACCGGGCGTGAGGGGAACAGGAGAGGGAAAATCAAAATGTGTAACTCCCCCCAAAATATCAGAGATGCCGAAACCATCAGGAAGCGTCACGGTGAAGCTCGTCCCAATAATGGGTCCCGCGAAACTGCCCTGGTGGATCTTGACCACAAGGTTCACTCCGAGGGAATTCTTGGGAGCAAAGTCTCTTGTCCGCAGCTCGACGACGCTCAGAGATGTTAACGTCGGTGTAAACCCCTGGCCCATAGGACTAAAGAAAAGCAAGCTATGAATCGCAGGGGAGCAGGTGCTGTTCCCGAACCCATTAGTCTCGTCATTAGATTGGTCAATGATATACGGATGGGCCATAACGATGACGGGGGAAGCCCATAGCACTATCAGTATCACACCTCTTAAAATCCTCCCCATAGCTTTCATTAGATTTCTCTGTATACACTGTTTCATTAGTTTGTCCTTCCTCACACCTTGCATTGCTATAACCAGCCAAGGCGTCCAACGCTTGAACTAACCGGCGCGGCGCGAACGGCGTTCAAGCATCATTGGAAAAGATTGATGAGCAGGCACATTATCCGAGTTCCAGTTGAATGAGTTGCTAGGCTCACGCGACTACGAACGATTCTCCCTTCGGTAATTACACGAGTTCAAAATAACGTCTTGCTTAGCTACGAGCTTTCCGTTCCTTATAACTACCGAATAATAGATATTGTTGAAGTGGAACACATCGTCTTGATCTGCCTCAAACTCAATTCTCCCGCTCCTCGGCACAACACCGTAAACCTGCTGACAGACCTCTATTTCATAACGCCTGCCGCTTAACTTTTTTACTTTGCCATAGACATAGACTGAATCTTTGGTCAAGACAGGATCAGTTTCCTTCTTCAGTACATCGCCTGTGCGAATATCGAACTCATAGTTGATCAGTTCAAACGTCTTCAACTGCACCCTCGAATCACGTACCGCTATAGCTTCGGGATGAAAGAACCATTTAAAATGACTAACCGAACTCTCAATGTTGCTGACATCTCTGAGCAAATCTCCGAGAGAATGTTTTTTAATTTGAAGGCCGTCACGATAAAACATCAACACATCAAGGTCACGGTCAGGACGGCGCTCACTAAAGTCGTCAATCACAAGAAGATTCACCCCGTCGTCAGTAAGGAGAACTGTGCGCGAGGCAAATTCACCTATGAGCTGATAGCGAGCTGTGCCGGTGGGTCTTTCTATCAGCGACCAACTTTGTCGAGAGGATTGTCCTGAATTATATCTCAGCTCATATTTACCGTTCGGACTACGAAAAGAATTTCGGAATCGAGGCTCATCTGCCTTTGCGATAAGAGGAACAAGAAGTAAAGTTAAAATAATCAGATGTCGCATATTTACCTTTCAAGTAATGAGCCGAACGCTAGTTAGACGCCCTGACAGGCGTCACAAATTACGCCCATTTAGCCGTCTGATCTTTCCTCAGTTTTCAATGTCTTAGTTGTGGGTCATTTCCACGGTTGAACAAATAAAGATGAGTTGTGATCGGACATGGGAGACGCTTGGTTTCGGGTGTTCATTCATCCGCGGAGGTTGATGTGAGGCTAGTAAGCGAGAGGGTCTTATTAGCGGAGAGCGAGGAGTCGTACCCTTACAAGCGGCAATACTCATACCATTCCCGATGCCGACCTCATCCATACTATTTTCGGGCGAAAAGAGGCTTTAATTTTCGGTAGAAGTACAAGGTGTCTACAAGGGAGGACAGATTTGAGCGGCAGGTGAGTACATTTGCCGACCCTCTATTCAGTCTTTCCGTTTTTATATGAGGTCAAGAAAAGCGCGCTAAGAAAGAGAAGGACTTGGCGGAGCAATTGTCACTCGTGCCGGAAGGGCTTTCGGCGGCCGAGCACGCCGTTTGGAGACTGCTCTCGGCGGACGAGGCCGTGCATATTGATGAACTCGCCGCCCAGAGCAATCTTTCCGTGCCCGAGCTGGCGGGCGCGCTCCTCGGCCTTGAGATGCGCGAGCTGATTCGCCAACTGCCGGGCAAATGCTTCGTGCGGAAGATGTGAGGCCGGGCGGCGCTGCCATCACGTCTGCGGGATTAGGGTGATGGTGCCGGCTGTATTTGTCGTATTGCCGTTCACGCGGTTGTTACCAAAGCTCTTGAGCGTGCCGGGGCTGCTCGGATCATTTCTTAATCCGAACTGGTTGCCCGCCGCCATCGTGGCCGAGACGAGGGCGACAGCGCCACCGGCTACATTAACCCCGTAGTTCCGATTGTTGACCAGTTGGCAATCTTTGATACTCAAAACGCTCCATTTTGCAGGATAGTAGCCGCCATAATTTTCTGCTTGGCCGGATGAGAGCATCCCGAAACTGTTATTGGCCGCCGTACAATCCGTGGCGCTCAGCGCGCCGCCGCCCGTGGCCGAGAAGCCTGCATCGCTATTGTTCGAGGAGAGGCTGTGGCGGACGTTAATCTTCGCACCCGCTCCCGATGCCTCGAAACCGGCCCCCGAGTTATTCACGGCCTCACTGTTGAAGACATTCACTTCCGTGGGCGAATAGCTTGCGCCTGCCCCACATCCCGTGCCGTTGTTGTAGGAGATTACGCTGTCCCTGATTGTAGCTTTGACGACGGCCGATTCGCTGGTAATAAAAGCAAGGCCCGGGCCGTTGTTCTGCTCTATCCGGCAGTGGTCTATCAAAGCGATGACCGTGCCTGAAGCAGACATCAACGTGGGGGACCAGCCCGGATAGCTGTAGATGCCGGCATACCCGTTATCCCTGATGATCGTGTCCTTGACGTAGAGCCGGGCCCCGAATCTTATCCAAATCCCGTTAGCACCGAAGCCGCTGATCGTGCAGTCCTCAATGCGGAGAAGTCCTGGCCCCCAATGTGTGATGCCGTCAGCTCCATACCTGCTCCCGGTAATAGTCAGCCCCCTAAGGACAGTTACATCCGTCTCGGGCACACTAACAGTAATGTCTGGGGAGTCCCTCGGCACATGAACGCCGGCGTAAACCCCGACGGCAGTGATCCTGACGGCCTTGCTCAGAGAGAAAGCTCCGTATTCGCCGGAGTTCAGGACGACGACCTCCCCTCTGGCGTCAGTCTTGGCGAGAGCCCCGGCGAACGTGCGGCATGGAGCTAACCTCTCGCATGTGTGTACATCGTCGCCTAAGGACGAGACAAACGTCTGCGGGCTGGCCGCTGCGGCGGTCGTGAAGAGAAGCGTGGCGATGAGCGTGAGCAGAAGTCTCAGGGCTGATTGTCCGAGTCGAGTCATGGCGTCCTCCTTCTAGCTCAAGCCCACAGGGGTGATGACGCCAGACTTGTCTGTCGTGTTGTTATTGACCTGGTTGTTGCCGAACGATTTGAGCGTGCCCGGGCTGGCGCTGTCATTCTTCAGCCCGACGTTGTTACCAGTCACCATCGTGTCGGAGATGAGCGCCGTCGCCCCGCCCGAGACGGAGAGCCCGCTGCTGCCGTTGTTGACCAGTTCGCCCCCCTCGATGTTCATCTTGCTCGAACTCACAGAGGCCATCCCGTTGCCCGTGTTGTTCGCCGCCGTGCAGTCCTTAGCGCTCACTATCGCTTGCGTCGAGGCGAGGAACCCGTTGGTGGAGTTGTTGGCAGACAGGCAGTGCTGGGCGCTCAGCTTCGCGCCGCCGCTCGCGAGGAACCCGCTGCCCCCGCTGTAAACGGCCTGGCTGTCGAAGACATTCATCTGCGCGTTAGTGCCCGTCACGTAGAAACCGCTGGTGGTGTTGTCGGCGGCGAGGCTGTCCCTGATTGTGACCTGCGCGTTCTTGCCACTGCCGCCGTCCGCTCGCACGCCGTAGGCGTTCCTCTCTATCCGGCTGTGGTCAATGGACGCTATCGCGGTGCCTGAATTCGGAGCTATGTAGATGCCGTTGTTATTGTTGTTCCTGACGAAAGAGTCCTTGACGAAGAGTCGGCCCGCGGCGGTGAAGCTGATGCCCCTGGCGGTGAACCCGCTGATCGCGCAACCCTCGATGTGCAGCGTACCGCCTGCCGCGAAGGCGATGCCATTGGCCGCACCATTGCCTGTGATGGTCAGCCCACTGAGGACGACGGTCGAGGGAGCGTTAATGGCGACGGCGCTGGTGCCACCACCTACGGCGTTTATCTCGGCATAGACGCCGACGGCCGTGATCTTCACAGACTTCGTGATAATGACGGGGCCGTACTCGCCCGCGTCCAGGACGATAATCTCGCCGCCTACCTCAGTCCTTGTGAGCGCCCCGGCGAAGGTGCGGCAGGGGTCTGTGCGCTCGCACGAGTTGGAGTTGTTGCCAGCGGCCGAGACGAAGGTCTGCGGGAGAGCCTGCGCCGCAGTCGTCAAGAGAATCGTGGCAATAAAAGAGAAGGTGAGCCTGAGTGCTGACCATTTGAGGCGAGTCATGGTGGTTCTCCTTAATCAGCGAGGGGCACCGCGGGTTGGGTGCCGGGTCGTTTGAGGTTCGTTGAGCCGTGCGGGCCGGCTCGGTGGAAGAAATGTAAGGCTACAAAGGCGGGTGTATGCTTGTCAATGAAAAGCCGGTCAGAAGAGAAGGGGCTGTCTCAGAGCGAATTGGTCAGGCTTTTGAAACTTGAGGACACTATCTCGTACAAGAAGATTTCAGACTATGAACGAGGAAACCGCGAGCCGACGCTACGGCTTCTCTTGCTTTATGCTCGTGCCGTTAATGTTTCGACAGACGCCAACTGCCGGGCAAGTGCTTCGTCAGAAAAATTTGAGGCGCGGCTCAGATTTGTTCCTTGAGCAGGGAGGCCAAACGCTCGACCGCCTTGGCCCGCGCGCCGCGCTTGCGCCAGGCATCGAATAACACCTGGTCGCAGTCGGCCAGGTCGCGCTCGAAGATTTGCCCGAACTCCTGGGCCAGTTTCGCGTCGTAGGCGCAGAGGTTGTGCTCGTCGTTGAGGCCGAAGGAGCGGTTGTCGAAGTTGGTCGTGCCGACAGTCGTCCAGACGCCGTCGCAGACCATGTACTTGTGATGCAGCATCGTGCGGTTGTACTCGTAAATCTCCACGCCCGCCTTGAGCAGCCGCCCGTAGAGCCTGCGGCCGTTGGCGCGCGCCAGCTTGATGTCGTTGTGTCTGCCGGAGACCATCACTTTGACTTCCACGCCGCGCCGCCTGGCGTCCACCAGAATGTCTATGGCGGCGTTGTCCGGGATGAAGTAAGGGTTGGCGATGAGCACGGATTTTCGGGCGCAGACGATTGCCAGGTAGTACATGATGCGTACCGTCGAAGAGCCGGTCTCGGGCGAGCTGAGGATGGACTGAAGAGTGAGCCGGCCCGCTGCCTCCGGCGTGGGGTAGTAAATTGGTCCAGACACCAGCTCGCCCGTCGTCTCCAACCAGTTGCGCGCGAAGCCCGTCTGGAGCGTGGCGACGGCCGGGCCTTCGACGCGGACCTGTATGTCGCGCCAGTGGCGCTCGTCCTCGGCGTTGCCCATCCAGTGGTCCGCGATTCCCGCGCCGCCCGTGAAGCCCACCTTCCCGTCAACGATGAGCGACTTGCGGTGCGTGCGGTTGTTGATGCGGTTGAGGCTGTACCAGCGCAACGGCCTGTACCATTCGACCTGGCAGCCCCCGTCTTCGAGCACCTTGAGGATGTCGTCGCCGATGGTGGACGAGCCGACGGCGTCGAGCAGTATTTTCACGGGGAGCCCGGCGCTGGCCTTGGCCGCCAGCGCCTCCGCGAAGCGAGTCCCGATTCGGCCCGCCCAGTAGATGTATGCCTCGATGGTGATGGACACGCGTGCGCGCTCGACGGCCGACAGCATGGCCGGGTAGAACTCGTCGCCGTTGTTGTAAATCTCCAGGCTGTTGTCCGCGAGGAATGGCGCGCCGGTCGCGCCGGCGACCGTGTTCAGGAACTCGTCAGACTCGATAGCGAAGTCGTGGTCCAATCCGTAGGTGGGCGCGCGCTCGCGCGGGGCGGCAATGTAGATGATGAGAGCGACGACGGCCAGCCCGAGCGCGGTGTATGAGCGGTCGGCGAGCAGCGCGAGGACGGCCAGCGCCGCCCACAGCCACCAGGACCAGAGGAGCTTGCGAGCGCGCGTCCACAGGCGCGGCAGTCCCTTCGGGCGTTGGGGGCGTCGGCTCAATTTTGGCACAGGCTGCGCCCCCGCCGCCGGCCTCGAAGCCTTCGGCGCTTCACTCCGGCGTGTGCCAATTACTTCGTCCCTCAACTTCGTCACTCTGTCCGTTCGGCCTCCGCAGTTGATGCTTCAGTCTAAATGTCAACGTGCGCCAGCAGCGGGAAGTGGTCCGAGGCGCTCGCGACCGCCGCGCCGTCTGTAATCACGCGGCACTCTTTCAGCCTGTCCGCGCCGCCTGCGGGCAGGAAGACGTAATCGAGGCGGACGTGCGGGTCCCACGTGGGGAAGGTGAAGCCCGCGTCGTCCGGGTGCAATCGGCGGTAGCCGTCCGCGTAGCCCGCGTCGAGCAGAACCTGAATCGTCTGATAGCGCACGCGCCCGCCGCTCAGCCAGACGAGCGGGCGCAAGCGTGGCGGGAGCCTCGCCGTTTCGAGAAGCTCGCCGGGGGCAAGCGTGTTGAAGTCGCCCGCGAGCAGGTGAAAGTCTTCGCGGTGCTGACGGATGCCTTCGAGCAACAAGTTGATTTCGCGCACGCGCCGACGTTCGGTCCAACTGGAGTGAACGGCGCTCAGGTGCACGCCGAAGAGGCGACACTCTGTCCCCGAAAGTTCTACCTCAAGGAAGCCGCGACCGGGCCGGATGAGCGTGTGCCACTCGTGGCGCGCGATTGCCTCGCGGCTCAGCAACGCGAGCGAGTGGCCGCGCAAGGCCGCACAGTGCGACAGTCCTGTCTCGGCCGCCAGCCGCTCGACGACGTGTGGGAGGCCGGCCTCCTGCAAGAGGACGAGGTCGGGCTCGCACCCGCGAATCACCTCCGCGAGCAGCGCCTCGCGCCCGGCCCCGCCGCGCTGTATGTTGTAGCTCAGAAGTTTGAAGCTCACGACTCGCCGACGCTGCCGAACAGCGTGAGGTAAGGCTGCCCGAACCAGTTCTCCCGCATGTGCATGACGAAGTCGCGCGTCGCCTGAATGTTGACCGGGCGCTGGACCATTTTCTGTAGCCTGTGGCGCAGCGGGATCAGGTCGGGCGCGATGTCAGGGTCTTTGTCACTCAAGGGCTTGGTGTGAACGCCGGGCAGGTAGAACCCGTCGAGGATGTAGAGACTCAAGACTTCGTCGCCGACGAGCGTCAGGTCCAGGTCGCTTGAGCCTGGGCCGCGAGAGTCGAACGGCGAGCCGTCTTTCCAGCGCTCGCCCGTGATGGAACTGCCACGGAGCACGGCCGCAGTCCCCGCAGGCACGGCTGCGCGGACCATTTCGCAGAACTCCTCGAAGCGGCGCGGCTCGCCGCCGAAGGCGAGCGTGATGACGCGCTCGCGCATCTCCTCTTCGGACAAAGATTCATCCCTTTTCTCTTCCTTCGCGCCCTGTCCCATGCTCGCAGGCTCCTCCTCAATTATTTCGCTCGGGTCATGCTAAGCAACTGATGAGCCAGATAGGGCGAGGCGGCCGCGTGCGTAGAAGAAGCGGATTCCGGGCCAATTCAAGCGCACGACGCGGCCGGGGGCGCGGCCGGGACATACTAAAACGATACAAGCCACTGTCCATATTTCATTACCGACCTGAGGGCTTGGGTCGAGCGCGTTAAGGGACGTAATCGTAGTGCCAGGGCTCGCGCGGTGAGACGAGCGGCCCCTTGAACTTGGAGCTGGCGGCGGAGACGGCGGCCTTGAGTTTTCTGGCCCAGCCCTGGCCTTCCCAGACGGGGCCGATGGCGGCGCTGTCGGTCCCTGCGACGAGTTGATTGCCGCGTTGCACCTGGAAATCGAAGGCGCGCAACTGGCCGTGCTGCGAGAGGCCGGGCGTGGCGACGGTCGGCGGCGTCACCAGCGTTGCAGACTTCAGAAACTGGCGAAACCTGTTCACGCTTTGCGTGGAAGGCGAGTCGCCGTAAGCAGCATTATTGAGTTCGCGCAGGGCCGCAGAGAGCAGGGCGTCGCCCGCCGTCTGCACGGACGCGGTCTCGTTCCAGAACCTGATCTGCTTCTCAAGGGTTCGCACCTGCGTGTTCACGTAAAGCTCGTAGCCAGGGTTCTGCTCGGCGAATTTGCGCTGCACCTTCTCCACTTCGCTCAAGGCCGCGCGGTGCTCGGCCGAACTCTCGAATCGCTTAATCTCGTCGGCCGTCCAACTCCACTTCGCCGCCAGATTCGCTTCGTTGCGCAGGTAGCCGCGAAGGGCCAATAGCTGACGCGCCGTGCCGTTAATGTTATTGAGCGCCGAGCGCGGTCTCGAATCGAGCGACGCGCTGATGGCCGTCATGTAGCGCCCGAGCTTCGCGTCAGACTGCGAGGCTTTAGCCGGCGTTATCTCGTGCGACGAAGTAACATCCGCCGGCCGCGCGACACAGCCGAGGAGCCAGACGGCCAGGACGGCGGCCAAGCCTGTCGAGACCGCCTTGCTCAAATATTTATGGCCTCCCCGATTTCGTTGATGGTCGCCACTTCGGCCCCGCTGACCTGCTCGCCGCCAAAGCCGAAGAGCCCGCCTTCCTTCGCGGCCTCCGCGACCTTTTCGGCCACGACCAGCACCCACCGCTTATACTCGTACGCCTCTTCGGGACTGACTTTCGACTCGACGGCGGCGGCCACCGCGCGGCAAGTCTCCAGCGCCCTGGTCCTGACCTCGTCGCGCGCGAGCTTCTCCGTCTGCCCGCGTTGGTCGTCCTCCGCGTTGGCGATAATCTCGGCCACGACCGCGCCGAGCAGAGAGTCTTTCGGCGCGCTCCGCTCGCCTTCGACGACGCCATCAGCGACAGCCGCCATCTCTTTGATGAAGTCGTCCTGCTTGCTCGGCGCGGAGCCCGCGACCGCGTACGCGGCCAGCATCGGCGCTTTGAGCAGACTCTTCCACTCCTCCGGCGTGAATTTCTCTTTGACGCTCACAACACTGCCCTCCTCGCTCTGATGGATTTACCTCCGCGACGCATTATAGCGGCTTATCCACCGGGAAAGCAGTGGCTACTGTGTTTCGCCGAAATTACTCACTTGCTTTGAAAACTGCTGCGGCTTGTCCGGCTGCGTTGCGTTGTCGCCGCCCTTCGGCGTGTAGACGTAGCTGTCGCGCGCGCGCACGACCAGGTTCGGTTGACTGACGCGGACCTTTATCTGTCGTCGCTGTCCGGCCTGCCCGCCCTTCCTGGGGTAGTAGCCCAGACTGTACTGCCGGCGAAGCTCTTCCGCGACGTATGAGAACGCCTGCGAAATTCCCAGCATGGAGTTGCCGTTGTAGAGCCGGCCGCCGGTCCTGAGCGCGAGTTCGCTGAGATACATCCTGGCCCGCTGGTAATCCGCCGGGCTCGGGCCACGTCCTCCACCGCCTCGGCCGCCGCCGATGATGATGCCGCCGCCGCTTCCTGGGAAAGGGATACGCGGCGCACCGCTGCCCCAGACGCCGCCGCCACCGCCCAGGAGGCCGTCTCTGGTGTCGTAGGCTACGGGGTAGATGAGCGCGTCCAGCTCCTCGGCCTCGCGCAGCGTGCTGTCGTACGAAGACTGGTAGCTCGTCGTGTCAACGCCGTCGGTGAAGAGCACTATGGCCTTGCGCCCGTTAATGCCTTTGAGGTGCTTGTTGATGACCTGGTGCACAGCGTCGTAGAGGCGCGTGCCGCCGCCCGTGTGCGTGCGACGGATGGCTTTAATCAGTTCCTCGCGGTCGCTGGTCGGATTTTTCGTCAGCACGTCTATCCGGTCGTCGAAGGCGATGACCATCACGCGATCCTGCTCCTTGAGCTGGTTGACGAAGGAGATGGCCGCGTTCTGTATTTGGTCCAGGCTGTAATCTGTCGAGCCGCTCGTGTCTATGACGAGCGCGACGGTGAACGGCTGGTCAACAGTGGCGAAGTAGCTGATGCGCTGCTCGACGCCCTCCTCGAAGATGTGGAAGTCTTCGCGCCCGAGGTCCGGGACGTATTTGCCGCCGCGATCCATGACGCTCACGGGCACTGTGACGAGCGCCGTATTGACGCGCAGCACGTCGCCCTCGACCGTCTCGCCCTCATACGTGTCCTGATTAATCATGCCGTCCTCTTCAGACGGTTTACTCGCCGCCGGGTCGGAAGCGGTCTTGCCGCTCGTGCTGTTCGAGCTTTTGTCTGTGGTCTGCCTGCGGCCAGACTGTGCGCGCAATGTTCCCGCAGCGCAGACGAAAATCATTAGTGTTACGATGGTAAGCTTTAGTCTCATATCTTTCCTCTGATAGCCGTTTGCGATTGAGCGCGACTCAGGTCAGTGCCGCGCGCGATAGACGCGGACGCTGAATCGCAAGATGAGGACGCCGCCAGACGAGTAATAGGTTGCCCGCGAGGAAGGAATCCTTTCGGGAATCGGAGAAATAGGACTGAGCGCCGGGGAGTGAGTTTCTCCTGAGGCGCGTTCAGTCTGCGGCTAAGGACAGGCTGAAGCCAGGGCGCTTTGCTTTGGGGCGGCGGATTTGCCTGGGCTTGACCCATTCGTCGTAAGCGTCGTGATTTTTGCCGTCACGCTCCGGGCCGCCAATTGATTGCCATAAATTTTGGGCCGGCGGTGTTCCTCTTTAGTGAAGCCCAGGGTTCGCCCATCTCACTCGTAGCAGGATGAAGCACGCAATGATAAAACTCCGGGCCGGACGTGTGGCCGCCGCCTTAACGCGCCGCGCGTTCGCGTTCGCCTGTCTCTTGTTGGTCTTGAGCGTCGTGGCCCCGGCCGCCGCCAGCGAAGGCGCGGACGCGGCGGGGCTGCGCGAGTACGTGGGGCGTTACACGGACGGCGAGGACTACGTGGTCTACTTCGAGCGGAGCCAACAAGGGTTGATCGTGCGCCCCGCTCTCTGGACCGCGACGCAGTTGCTCGCGCCCGTCGGCAAGGACGAGTTCGTCGTCGTTGACCGCACGTCGCGCGGGGCCGCCTTCCAACGCGACGAGCGCGGGCGCGTCGTCGCCGTCACCATTCGCGGGATGGAGGGCGAAGGGCAGCGACTCTATCGCGCCGGACCAAAACCTTTGCCCGTCGAACTCTTCCTGTCAGGCGAGGGGCGCGCGGCGGCCCGCGCCTATCTGGCGAAAGGGAACAGCGAGGTCGCAAAGCTCGCCGAATTGGCCCAGCGCGTGCTGACCAGGTTCCCGACCAAATCAATCGCGGTCGTTCAGTTCTTGTCGGAGCTAGCGCCGCACTTCCCCGAAAGCGCAGCGCTGCACAGGCTGCTCGGCTACGCGCACGTCGCGGCGGGCGACCGCGCGTCCGCGCTCAAGAGTTTTCGCAGGGCTTACGCCCTGGGGCCGAACGACAAGGAGACGATTTCGGGCCTCGCGCGGCTCAACGCCTTGCCCGCTTCAATCGCGCGTGTGACGAACGGCTGGACGCTCCCGTTCCCTTTAAGCTCCGTCTTCGCCCGGCCGACCGCCGCTGAAATCAGGAAGGTCGAGGAGGACTGGCGCACGCGCGACCTCAGAGCGCGCGACGTTCGAGAGGTCGCGCGCGGCCCGCTCGACCTGGGCCAGTCGAAAGCCATCGTCCGCGTAGTCTCCCACCTCGTACGCGGCAGCCGTCATTACGGGGCGATCATCGTCCCAGACGGCGCGACGCACGGATGTTGCCCCGTCCTGATTGAAGCGAAGGGCGTCTCCTGGAACTACTTCCCGCTTGAGCTTGAGAAGCTGCACGCGCCGCGCCTGCTCGCCGACCGCCAGCGACAATTCATCTACGTCGTGCCATCGTTTCGCGGCGAGGTGCTCAACTTCGCCGGCGTCACTTACCAATCCGAGGGCGACCGGACTGACGCCCTGGACGGCGCGACGGACGACGCCATCGCGCTCTTGAACGTCGCGCTTCAAACGACGCCCGAGGCGGACGCGAGTCGCATCTGCGCCTTCGGCCACAGCCGCGGCGGCACGGTCGCGCTGCTGCTGGGGATTCGCGACGCGCGCGTCCGCTGCGTCGTGGATTGGGCTGGCCCGACCGACTGGTTCGACCTGATGGGGACCGAAGGCTGGACCGAACAGGAGCTATACGCCGAGGGCATGCGTACGCGCGCCAATCCTTCCGAGACCGGGGGACAGAGCGTAGAGCGTTTCCTCCTCAAAGCGATCAAGGGCGAGCAAACTTTAGAAGAGGTTCGCCACCGCATGCTCGCCAGCTCGCCGCTCTACTTCGCCCGCCGCCTCCCGCGCGCGCAACTTCATTACGGCCGCGAAGACCCTTCCGTGCCCGTGAGAAACGGGCTCCGATTCGTCGCCGAACTGAAAAGGCTGCGAGCCCCCGCCGCGCGCTATCAGGCATTCTTCTATCCAGGCCAGGGCCACGACACAGACAGGATTGCGGCCCCCGTTCTGACGAAGGAGTTCTTGACGAAAATTCTGCTGGCGCGGCCGCAGTGAGTTGACACGCGACGGCGCACGCCGCCGCCGCAACCGGAATATAACAACTATACAATGACACGCGGCCGCTTTTGTTTTACTATCAATATGCTTTTGTGAGCGGAGGTCTTGCCCAACATCTCCCTGGTTTTGCTCATTCCTCACTTCACGCGTGCTATCTGATTGACAGTAGAGTTCTGGGCCAGGAGTGTTTCGCCCCCCTTTGGCGAGACCTTCGTCCGTCGAGACTCAAAGCGCACTTTTCGCAGTCCCAAATCCGAGTGGAGGAATCGAAATGCTTAGAATGGGTAAAAACCCTCAACCGACAGAGAATGAGAAACAGACAGGGGCCAAGCCCGCCACCTATCAGCAGCCCGCGCCTGTACAGCCGCAGCCGCAGCCGCAGTACGCTTATCCCGACCCGCCCGCGCGCCCCGAGACGCAAGCTCCCCCTGTGGGGCGCGCAGTGGCGGAGACGGAAGCGCTCGCGCGCGAGATCAAGGACGGGACGATGAGCGGGTTCGTCGGCGGCGGGACCGTCCTTTCAGGCGAGGCCGTCTTCAAGGGGATGCTGCGCGTGGACGGCCACCTGACCGGGCGCATCAATTCCGAGAACGGGACTTTGATCGTCAGCTCGGGCGGGCGCGTGGACGCGGACATCAACGTCGCGACCGCCAAGATCAACGGCGTGGTCAACGGCGACATCGTTGCGCGCGAGCGGCTGGAGTTCGGGCGCACGGCGCAGGTCCACGGCGACATACAGACGCCCATCCTCGTCATCGAAGAGGGGGCCATCTTCGAGGGCAACTGCCGCATGCAATCAATCGCGGCCGCGCCGGAGAAGCGCGAAACACTGCCCGCGAAAGAGCCCGCCGCGCCAGGAAACGTTCCCCTCGCAAGCAAAGCGGCCGCGCCCGAACAGCCTTCGGCCTCAAGCGTCGCGACCTGATAGATAAGAAGGCAAAGAAGGAACCGCGAAGCCACACGAAACTGCACGAAGGAACAATCCTTTCGTGTCGTTTCGTGTGGCTTCGCGGTTCCTTCTTTCTACTCTCCTCGTAAACGCGCGCCGGTCTGGATGCTCAATCCAGGGATTCGAGCTGCTCGCCGCAGCGGGCCATGACGGTGTCTGTGTTGACGTAGACCTGGACGTGATTGTCCGCGTCGTCGGGCAGGAGCCAACCGCCGTTCGCGCCGGGAACAAGGTGGCCCAATTCGTGGAGCAGCATCAGGACGCGCGCCTTTCTGGTGTTCGCAGGGTAGCGGCCGATGTTGCGGAAGAAAGTCTGAGACTGGTTGTTCGCGCTGCGGAAAAATGGCCCAGTCAAATTCACCTGCGCCTTCTTGAAGAGCCTGTACGCCAGGCCCGTGCCCGCGTCCGTCGCGGAGATGACCGACCCGGACATGACTATCCCCACGTTGCTCGGCACCAGAGCGGTCTCCAGCCTGGGGCGTAGCGCGTTCAGTACGACCGTGGCGAGGCGCGGCCCGCCGAAAAAATTGCTGCAAGCATTGTTCTCGCTCAGGATGGTGTAAGCGTCCGCGTAAGCCTTATCAATAGGCGATGGCCGCGCCGGCAGGCTCAAAGGCGGCGCAGGCACTTTCAGGCTGACCATGACAGGCTCCGCATAGCTATCGCTCGGCCGTGAAGGGGCGGGCTGCTCCTTCGCTTCCGGTGCGGGCGGCGTCGCGGACTTCAAAAAAAATCTATCCATCCTGGAGGGATCGTCAGGCGTCTGCTTTAACTCAGAGGCACGGCAGTTCAGACAGGCGCGCGTGCCGAGGGCTGCGGCGTAGGTCGCGAAGATCAGCGTCAGGACGAGGGCTTGTAGAAATCTGCCGACGCTCATTACCACACCTCCAATTGTTCGGACGAATACCAGAATTGCGGATAACGTCAGTCGTCACGGCGGCGCAGACCGAGAAGTGTTTGTCACCTGCTGTGAGTGTCTGCTCGCAGCGGGTGATACGTCGGCGTGTTGCTGTGGAGCGGAGTTTTGTGACGGATGGTCGGAAGCGGATGCCGAGCAGGACTAAACGAGGGATGAGACGCGGCGGGCGCGTTGGCGAGTTACAGCTTGGATAAACGATTCAACTCAGGCAGGCAGAAAACGGACCACTAAATAACGCGAAGACGTACGAAATTTCGGAAAGCGATAATAAAGGGATGAGGGATGAGGGATGAGGGATGAAGAAGAAATGCGGAATGCGGAGTGATGAATGATGAATTAAAAAGCAATCGTCTTTAATTCATCATTCATCATTCCGCGTTCATTATTCCGCATTCATCCCTCATCCCTCATCCCTCATCCCTTCGTTGTGATGCCGAGTTGTGTGAGGATGAAGGCGTAGTCGAATGCGGTCTCTTTCAAATAATCATAGCGGCCGGCCGGGCCGCCGTGGCCCGCGCCCATGTTGGTCTTCAGGAGCAGCGGGTTCTTGTCCGTCTTCGTCGCGCGCAGCTTCGCGACGTACTTGGCCGGCTCGTGGTAAAGCACCTGGCTGTCGTTGAGCGAAGTCGTGACGAGCATCGCGGGGTACGCCTTGGCTTCTATGTTGTCGTAGGGCGAGTAAGACCTCATGTAGAGAAACTCTTCCTTGCTCTTGACGGGGTTCCCCCACTCCTCCCACTCGCCGGCCGTCAGCGGGAGGCTGGCGTCGAGCATCGTGGTGATGACATCAACGAACGGAACTTTCGCCACGACGACTTTGAAGAGGTCGGGCCGCATGTTCACGACCGCGCCTATCAGGAGGCCGCCCGCGCTCAGGCCAGTGATCGCGAGGCGGTCTTTCGTCGTGTACTTCTCCGCGATGAGGTACTCGGCGGAGTCTATGAAGTCCGTGAACGTGTTCCGCTTGTTCATCATTCTGCCCTGGTCGTGCCACTCCTTGCCGAGTTCGCCTCCGCCGCGCACATGCGCGTGCGCGTAAACGACGCCGCGGTCGAGCAGGCTCAAGAGACTCGAATCGAACTCGATGGGCCAGGGATAGCCGTACGCGCCGTAAGCAGTCAGCAGCAAGGGGCGCGAGCCGTCGCGCTTCAGACCTTTCCGGTAGACGAGCGAGATGGGAATGCGCGCGCCGTCGCGTGCACGCGCGTAGATGCGCTCGGACTCGTACTGCGCGGGGTCGTAGCCACCGAGCACGGGCTTCTGCTTGACCAACTGGCGCTCGCGCGTCGCCATGTCGTAGTCATAGATCGAACTGGGAGTGATGAACGATTCGTAGTTGAAGCGCAGGACGCGCGTGTCAAACTCTTCGTTAACGTCAACGGCGGCGCTGTAAACCGGCTCGGGAAATTCCAGGTAGTGCGTCTCGCCGCGCTTGAGGTCCGTGACGCGCAGCTTCGGCTGCCCACGGTCGAGTTCGGAGACGACGAGGTGGCCCGCGAAGAGGTCCACGTCTTCGACCAACACGTCTTTGCGGTGCGGAAGAATCTCTTTCCAGTTCCGCCGCTCGGGTGAGGCGACCGGCGCAGTCATCAACTTGAAATTCTTGCTCCCGTCTTCGTTGGTGCGAATGTAAAAGGCGTCGTCACGATGGTCGGCGTAATACTCGTGGCCGGGCGCGCGCGGCTCCATCAGGCGCAGCGGTCCCGTGGGTCGGTCGGCCGCGACGTAGCGGACTTCGGAAGTCGTGTGGCTCGCAGAGGTCAGCAGGACGTAGCCACGGCTGCGCGTGCGCTCGACCGAAAGCTCGAACATCTCGTCCGGCTCTTCGTAGAGCATCAGGCCCGCGGGCGCGCCGCGCATGTGGCGGTAGAACTTGTAGGGGCGCTTGCTGACGGGGTCGTCCACGACGTAGAAGAGCGTCCGGTCGTCGTTGGCCCAGGCGGCGCTGCTCACGCGCTCGGCCAACTTGCTCACCCGCCCGTCACGCAGGTCTTTGACGTAGAGCGTGTACTCGCGATAACCCGTCGTGTCCACGGAGTAGGCCAGGTAATTGCCGTCGAGGCTCACGTCGAAAGTGTCCACGGCCATGTAAGTGTGCCCGCGCGCCATCTGATTCAAATCTAGGAGGAGCTGCTCGGGTGCGCTCAGCGAACCCTTCTTGCGCGCGTAGATTTTGTACTGCTGGCCCTTGACGCTGCGCGTGTAGTAGAGGTAGCCGCCCTTCCGATAGGCCGCGTCCTCGTCCGTCTCCTTGATGCGCGCGAGCATCTCTTTGTAGAGCGTGCGCTGCAAGGCTTCGGTCGGTTTCATCATCGCGTTGGTGTAAGCGTTCTCGGCCCGCAGGTAAGCAATGACGTGCGGGTCGTCCTTCTCGCGCAGCCAGAAGTAACTGTCAATCCAGCTCTCGCCGTGGGCGCTCACACCCCACATGATTCTCTCGGCCTTCGGCGGAGTAAGAGGCGGAGCGGGCGAGCTTCCTCTTCTCGTCTGCGCGGCAAGGTCGTTGAAGAGCAGGGCCAGGACGAGCAGCGCGAGTGTGGCCTTAGATTTTCTCATTGACACCTCCTCGGGCGTTCGGAATAAACGCGGTGATTATCTACACGCCGGCGAGAAGTTCAAATCTTATTTCGCGGTTGAGCGTAACCCGCATGTCAGTACCGCGCGGGCGACTGTGTGCAATCGCGAGCGGCCCTTCACGTTACAGAAATTCGGAAGACGATATTGGGCCAGTAGAGTCAGCGGCCGGCAGTTTATCCTGACATCCGTAGACGCGGACGAGCTTCCCTCCAAATATCTCAAGATTCGAGACGCGCAACTTCACTGCCTTCTCCAACCAAACCGGAATGGCCCGAGAGGTTTAGTGATGAACGGGCGCGAGCCGGAATACTGCTTGCCTAAATTGACCGCGCCGCTCGCGCGCCTGGCTTCCGCGTGATTCAAGTATTCGGAAAGAGACGCGCGCGCGGCCCATACGAACTCCCCGGCCGCTTCACCGCTGAAGTTAGCCGTGAGGCGCAAGGACAACGACGAACAAAGGCAGCGCGAGTCACAAAACGCGCGGAGGATTTCCATGAACAAGTTTTTCCCTCGTACACCGGCCGGCCAGGGCTTAGCCCTTCTCGCCGCCCTCGTCTTCGCCGCAATCACCGCCCTGGCACAGAGCACCACGGGCAGCTTGCAAGGCATCGTCTTCGACCAGAACAAGGCCGCCGTCGCCGGCGCGACCGTCACCGTCACCAACACGGAGACGGGGGTGGCGCGCGAGACGACGACCAACGCCGAAGGCTTCTACCGCGTCACCAATTTGATTCCGGGCGAGCGCTACAAGATAGAGGTCAAGGCCGAAGGATTCGCGGCGACGGTCATCGAGCCCGTGCGCGTCCTGCTCGGCACGGAGAACAACTCGGATGTCGTGCTCAATCTTTCGCAGGTCGGCGCGGACGTGGTCGTCACGACCGACCAGCAACTCATAGAGAGCACGCAGAACCAGCTCTCGGCCAACTTCAACAACGAGCAGTTGACAGAGCTTCCCATCAACGGGCTGGTGGACAACATCGCGCTCCTCGTCCCAGGCATCATCACGCCGAACGACACGGACTTTACGAACGGCGTCGGCCTCAGCGCCAACGGCAATCGCGGCCGCTCGAACAATTTTCAGATTGACGGCCAGGACAACAATGACCTCTACATCGGCGGCCCCTCCACCTTCGTCTCGAACTCGGAGGCCGTCGGCGAGCTTCAGGTCGTGACCAATAATTTTTCGGCCGAGTTCGGCCGCAACGCCGGCGCGCAGGTCAACATCATCACGCGGCCCGGCACGAACGAGTTTCACGGCGCGCTCTTCGAGCACCACCAGAACTCGGCGCTCGACGCGCGCAACAACCAACAAAAACTCGCCGCCTCGACCTTCAATTTTCTGGTCCGCAACGGCTTCGACCAGTTCTCCGGCCTGGCCGCGCGCGAAGGCATTGACCCTTACAGGCAGAACCGCTTCGGCGGCGCGCTCGGTGGTCCAATCAAGAAGAACAAGGCGTTCTTCTTTGTGACCTACGAGGGGACGTACTACCGCAGCGAGGTGCAATCCAATAACCTCGGCAGCGCGACGTTGACGCCCACGCTCGAAAGCATCCAGTTCCTCGCCACGCGCTTCCCCAACGCCGCGACGGCGCAACTGGCGCGCACGGGCTTCGGCGGCGGCCCGGCGGCGGTCCAGTACGGCACGCTCCTGATTGCCCCGCCGACCCTCGACACGGACGGCGACGGCGTGCCCGACACTTTCCAGTTCGGCCCCGGCAACCCTTTCTTCCAGCCCGTCACGCCCGGCTTCCTCGCGCCCCTGGCCGTGACGAATGACGCGCAAGGGCTACGCCGCGTCATCTTCGGCGGCGAGGCCGTGCGCGTCGTGCCGCTCGACTCGACCAATCATCAGATCATCACGCGCGTTGATTACAACCTGACGGACAAAGACCAGCTCACCGGGCGCTACATCTTCAACGACTCGGACAATCCAAACGTGATTGACCGCATCCTGGCGGGCCGCCCCATCTCCGTGCCTTCGCGCTCGCACAACATCGGGCTCACCTACACGCGCACGCTCAACGCGAACTGGGTCAACCAGGCGCGCTTCAACTATTCGACCTCCGACGTGAGCTTCGGCGGTCGCGACAACCTCGAAGAGTTCCCGCCGAACGTCAACTTCGCGGGCTCGCCGCAGGACCTCTTCTTCAACGCCGGCCTCGACTTCGGGACCAGCACGGTCTTCCCGCAGGCGCGCGTCGTCACGGTCTGGCAGGCGCAGGACACGATGTCTGCGACCGTCGGCAACCACGCGCTCAAATTTGGCACAGACATCATTCACAACTTTCAGGACAACTTCTTCCTGCCCACCTTCCGGGGCTCATTCAACTTCACGGGCAGCACGACGAACCCGGCCGTCACGGGCTTCGTCCCCGCCGATACCTTCTTCGACTTCGGCACGACGGGGACCAACGGCCCCTCGCGCGAGGGCGAACTCGCGACCGCGTTCGAGAACTTTCTCCTGGGGCGGCCGCGCGACATAGACTTTGCGCTCGGCGACCCGCAGAAGGACATCATCCAGAACAACTACTTCTTCTTCATTCAGGACGACTGGCGCGTCAGGCCCAACCTGACGTTGAACCTCGGCCTGCGTTACGAGTTGACGACGCAGCCGCTCAACCCGCTCATCCGCGACCTCAACGCGCGCGAGGCGGACCCGGCGACGGCCCTTTTCAACCCGGCCTTCCCGCTCTCGTCGCGCACGCTCAATGAGCTGCCGCTGGACAAGAACAACTTCGCCCCGCGCGTCGGCTTCGCGTGGTCGCCGAACCTCGAATTTTTGGGCCAGCGCTTCACGAACGGGCGGACTGTGCTGCGCGGCGGCTTCGGCATCGCCTACGATCCGAGCTTCTTCAACATCGTGGACAACGTCGTGACGGGCGCGCCGTTCGCGGGCGCGGGGCGCATCCGCCAGACGCCCGGCGCGGCGGGCTCTCTCCCGTTCCCGTTCCTGCCCGCCACGCCCGCCGACCTCGCGCTCACGCCGCTCACGGGCGGCGGCAACCCGCTGCTCTTTGACCAGACGCGCGTCAGCCCGGACTTCTACAACCCGTACACGATGTCATTCAACTTCGGCATCCAGCAGGAGGTCTTCACGAATACGGTCGTCGAGGCGCGCTACGTCGGCTCGCGCATAGTGGGCCAGTTCCAGGCGTTCAACGGCAACCCGCAACTGAACTTCCTGAACGCGCTCGGCGTGGCCGCGACGGGCAACCCCGGCGCGTTCACTGGCGGCGCAATCGCCGGCTCGAATCCGGGGACGAACGGCAACGGCCGCCTGATTCCGGGGCAGGGCTTCACCTTCGTCTTCACCAACGGCGCGACTTCGACCTACCACGGCTTGCAGTTGCGCCTCGACACGCGCTTCAGCAACGACCTGACGCTGACGGCGAACTACAGTTTGAGCAAGACGATTGACAACTCGTCCGAGGTCTTCTCGACCGTCGCGGGCGGGCAGTCAATCTCTCTCTCGCAGAACCCGTTCGACGTGACTGACGGCGAGCGCGGGCTCTCCGCCTTCCACCAGAAGCACAACTTCGCCGCGAGCTTCCTCTACGAGCTGCCCTTCTTCCGCGAGCAGCGCGGCCTGTTGGGGAAACTCCTCGGCGGCTACCAACTCAACAGCATCGTCCGCCTCGGCTCGGGCCGCCCGTACACGCCAGTTCAACTGAACGGCTTCTACGACGCGCGCTTCCCGACCTTGCGGCCTTACAACGGCAACGCGGACGCACCCGTCACGACCATTGCCTTCGGGAGCTTCGCCAACCTCGTCAACTTCGGCGACGACAGCGTGCCTCCAGGCATGTTCATCATCTACGACACGGCCAACGCCGGCTCGCAGGGGCGAATCGTGACGGCCGCGGAGGCGCAACAGCAGGCACGCCTGATTTACAACGACTCGGGGCTGCCGGCCGCGCTCGGTTCGGCCGCCTTCATCCCGTTCCTCGAAGCCTTCAACCTCTTCAAGACGCCTTACGGCATCGGGCGGAACAACTTCATCGGCGAGCCGTTCTACCGCGTTGACTTCTCGCTCTTCAAGACGCTGAGGCTGACGGAAGGGACCAAGCTTGAGTTGCGGGCCGAGGCATTCAATCTGCTCAACCACAGAAACTTCGGTGTGCCAAATCCTGTGACCGAGAGCGCCTTCAACGGCTTTACGGTCGGGACCTACAACAACCCCGGAGCCAACACCGGCAGCAGTCGCAGCATGCAAGTCGGCCTGCGGCTCATCTTCTAGCTCGTTTAGAGTGCACACTCTTCGGCCCGCCTGTTCCGTGAGCAGGCGGGCCATTTTTTGAGCTTACTACACCGAACGCTCGGACTTTTATCATGACCTGTTATGCTGCACCGAATTATGGCCTATCCCTTTCGGTAAGCATTGAACCTTCGATGGTATGCACAAGCCTCGTTTCAACAACATAAGGACGATATGCTTCAGGACTATCAGGATTCCAGTATTGCCAGTAATTACGGTAGCCGAATATCCTCGCATGCTTAAACTGTATCTCAAGCAATTTCGGCTCACGCCATACGATTCGCAACTCTTCAACATGATCGCCGGAGAATACGGCGTGTTTGAATGACGTAGCATCCTTTTCAAATTTCAGCCCTGTCGGAACAATGTACAAGTCGTAAACAAATCCGGTCGTCGCGCCTCCATCGCCCCTGACCCAGACCGCATCAACCATTCCGTCTGGAGATGTGAATCTCTCAATTTCCTCATATTGCCACTCAAACATATTGCAAGCTGGAACAAAGATCAGCGCGCAAGTAATAAGAGCGAGGAGGATGCTTCGATACTGATTCATGTTCAATTTTCCATTCAGGCAAGCGGCATAACGCCCGGCCTCACCCGCGCCCACAATAAATGTGCATAAGACTTCGTGGCGTGGCGTCGGGTGCATCCCGTTGTGATGCCGCCCTTCAATAGACAATGACATCTTGTGCACTTATTCCCGGCCCTCTCAATTCTGGCAAATAACATTAGCGTGACGCGCAGTCAGCAGCCAGTTGCCCTTTCTCTTCATCCAGATGTTTGTATAGCGACGGCGTAGTGTCTGTCCCGCTCTGGGGGTATCGCCAACCGGGGCCACTACTTCCAGCCCCATCACGATAACCGTGTCCCCATAAAAGCCGACCGACTCAATCTCCCGAACGAATGAAGAATATTTAATCAACCCGGCGCGAACTCGGTCCAGGACTTCCTTTCTCCCCTTGGATATTTGGTTTTGCGGATGGCTTTGTTGCATAAATAGGGATGAGCGCAACCCATTCCCCAACTGAACTATCCTTACGCCGCGACCTTGAAGCTGTCCGGCATTCCCAAGTGCGTCATCCGGTTCAGCGTCGCGCATCTGACAAGCATCTGCGCGGCCTGTCCCGAAAAGGAGCGTGCGCTGACCCGTCCGCCAAAGATCGTCTTCACTCGAAAGACCTGCGTCTCAGCCAAAGAGCGACGATGATAGCCGCTCTCACGTTTCCACTCCCTGCGACCCTTCTTTCTGATCGCTCGCAGGTTCTCGTCACGGAGGTGGCGCTCAGCCTTCGTATTGCCGTGCTGCCAAATACGCGCCCGCTTCTGCGGAGGAATCGCCGCCCTTGCCTCGCGCTCGCGGATGGCGTCATAGCAGTTGCGGCTATCATAGGCTCCATCGGCAGAGACTTGGCTCAGTTCATCCGGGACTTGCTCCAACAAGTCAGGCAACAGTTGCGAGTCCTTGAACGAGTTGGTCGAGACCACGACCGCCACGAACTCAAGGGTCGCTTCATCCACGCCGAGGTGGAGTTTGCGCCACGTGCGACGCCTCGTGTAGCCGTGCTGGCGCACTTTCCATTCACCCTCGCCATAGACCTTGATGCCTGTGGAATCCACCACCAGATGCAGCGGCCCAGACTTTTTCAGGCGCGGCATCTCAACTTCCAAAGAGCGGCGACGGCGCGAGAGCGTCGTGTAACAGGGGACACTCAACTCCACGCCGAGCCGCTTGATGATCGAGCGGGTCAACCCTTCAGTGGCGCGCAGCGGCAAGCCATAAACTTCTTCCAAAGTCGCCATGCAAAGGATGGCCGTGTCGGTGTAGCAGGTAGGCTTGCCGCGCTTGCCCGTGCGCGCACGATTGTGCCACGTGGAAAGAACGTCTTCACTGACCCAGACCGAGAGACTTCCGCGCTCAACCAGAGCTTTGTTATATTGGTTCCAGTTACGGAGACGGTACGCCTGCTTCTTCTTTTTGGTCACGCATTGAGAATAGCAGCGTTGCCGTCTCCGTAGCTATTTATGCAACAACGCCTTTGCGGATTGTTGACGGTGAAATCTTCTGCCCACAGTTTTTCTAATTTCGCCACATCACTGCGCACGACGGCATCGCTTTCCTCAAGCTCAAGCTTCCTGATCGTTTGTTCAAGTGCTTTATCTTGTTTCGCGTTCTGTCCTAGCGCCGAGCCGGTCACAACGCAGGTAAGGATTGTCGCAAGTAGCAGCAATTTCATGTCCTCTCCTTAGCTTTCAGCACAATGTTACGTCATACAGTGAAGCGGCATAACGCTCGAATTTGTATGTTGACTGATGTCGGTTGAAGCGGCAAGCTTCAACTGCCAGAGGCATCGGTGAAGCTGTGCTCGAATTATGACTCCAAGTCAGTGGGTTAGAAAAGCTCCCGGTGCCTGATTGCAGCGCCACCAGGTCGGACAGTATCCAAAGCCGCTCAACATTAGAGCTGAGCTTGCAGCTGCAAGTTTGACCCGCGCCGCAACAGATTCCACAAAGAGGAGTCCAGCACCATGACGGAACCAGCACTCGGCATTGACATCGCCAAACTCAAGTTCAACGTCTGCCTCATCAACTCTCAAGGTAAGCTCCGCCACAAAGTCTTTCCCAACAACCAAGCCGGCTTTGAGCAGCTCCGCCAGTGGCTCACAAAGCACGGCGTCCAGCGAGTCCACGCCTGCCTGGAAGCCACCGGCACTTACGGCGAAGCTCTCTCGCTCTTTCTTCATCAAGCGGGCCACACCGTCAGCCTCATCAACCCGGCGGCCGTCAAAGCCTTCGCCCAGAGCCGACTCTCGCGCACGAAAACAGACAAGGTGGATGCTGAGTTGATCGCACGCTTCTGTCAGGCGCAAGGGCCGCCCGCCTGGACCCCGCTGCCGCAAGAAGTGCGAGAACTACAGGCACTTGTCCGCCGCCTGGAGTCCCTCATTGAGATGCGAGTGGCGGAAGAGAACCGGCTCTCATCTGGTATCACGGTCGAGGCTGTGCAGCAGAGTGTCCAAGAGCATCTCGCTTATCTTAATGAGCAGATCAAGCACTGTGAAGAGCTGATCCGCCGGCACATCAACAACCATCCGGGCCTCAAGCGACAGAGCGAGTTGTTGGACTCCATTCCGGGCATCGCCGAGACGACCGCCGCGCTGCTGCTCTCTGAGGTCACAGACATCAAGCAGTACCGGAGCGCGCGCCAAGTCGCCGCTTACGCCGGGCTGGTGCCGCGCGAGCGGCAGTCAGGGAGTTCCGTGCGAGGGCGCACGCGGCTGTCAAAGATCGGGAATGCTCGACTGCGGAAGGCGCTCTACTTCCCGGCCATCACGGCTCTACGGTGCAGCCCCTTCTTTCAATCGTGGGCCAAAGGCTTGCAAGAGCGTGGCAAGAGCAAGATGAGTATCGTCTGCGCCGTGATGCGTAAGCTCCTGCATCTCGCTTATGGTGTCTTGAAGAATGGTAAGCCCTTTGATCCAGAGTGGGCAAAATCTGCTTGACTCTCAACACAGTATCTAACCGGGCGCTGGCGAAAGTCATTCAACCTGACCGCGAGGAAGAATGATGAAAGCCACGCTATCCCGCGCTCCGGTTGAATGAGTTGTTAGACCGCCCATGACTTAAAGCGTCTTGCGTTTGAGTGCGGGTAAAGACCCGCGGTAATCTGCTGCGCCATGAAAGCCTATTCCCTAGACTTGCGGCAGAAGGTCTTAGCCGCGGCCCTCCGAGGCGACCGCACGGTCCGCGAGGTCGCGGACTCCTTCGGCGTCGGCACGACCTTCGTCGATAAGGTACTCGCGCTGCACCGCGCCGGGGAGGACCTCGCGCCGCGCCCGCATGGTGGCGGCTACCCGGCCCGCCTGCTGCCCCGGCACGAGAAGCTGCTGCGGGCAGAGGTGCGGCGGAGCAAGGACGCCACGCTCGAAGAGTTGCGCGCTCACCTCGAAGCCGAGGCCGGGCTCGTGGTCAGCGCCTCGACGGTCTCACGGGCTTTGGCCCGGCTCGACCTACCGCGTAAAAAAAAGTCTGGTGGCCTCTGAGCGCAATAACTACAAGCGTGGCTGGTTCCGCCGCCGCGCCCGCCGCGTCAACCACCGGCGGCTTATCTTCGTGGACGAGACGGCGGTCAACACCGCCATGACGCGCCGCTACGGGCGGGCTCCGCGCGGCGAGCGCGTCCACGACTCAGCGCCCCGGAACTACGGCTCGCACACCTCGGTGATCGGCGCTCTAGGCTTGCGCGGGCTGGTGGCGACGCTGGCGGTCGAGGGCGCGGTCGATACGCTTTGCTTCGACGCCTACGCCGAGCAAGTGCTGGCCCCAAGGCTGCGCCGCGGCGACGTGGTGGTGCTCGACAATCTGACGGCGCACCGGGCAAGCCGGATCGAGGAGGTGGCCGAGGCGCGCGGCGCGCAGGTCTTGTGGCTGGCACCCTACTCGCCCGACTTCTCGCCCATCGAGCAGTGCTGGTCAAAGATCAAGGCTTACCTGCGCGGGGTTAAGGCGCGCACCGCGGACGCACTCGACCGTGCGCTGGCGCAGGCCATCAAACTTGTAACTACAGCCGACATCCGCGGCTGGTTCAAACACTGCGGTTATTCACTCGCACGCAAGTGAACGCCGCTTTAGATCAGTCAACTCGGAATCCATCTTAGGTTTTTATTGTCGCCCGAAATGTTAAGTTTTGTGAAGTTCCTGAATGCTAGCTTTTACTAGCTCACACCCTGCTTTGAATCGAAGCCCTCGACTACATGCCACGGGTCTGACCCCTTATGATAGACAGACTACCGCTCCACGAAACGTTTTGCCCTTAAACTACATAAACAATTAGGAAGCAGCAATCAGTGCGGTGACCTTCGGTAATTCAGTTGGAGGGCAGGCCGCGTCGGGCTTGAAATTGACCCGCTACTCGCGCGGGTGTTACGAGTACGGCTCTTCGTTTCCTCCTGAAACAGACGAAGACATTTGCTGAAGAATAATAGATAAAATCCTAACATATGGCGAGAATTAGCAACTCCCCCCTTATGCCACCAGCGAGATGAGATGGCAGAGCTGTATTGGCTCAACATTGAAAATGAGCCGCTATCAGCAGCTACTCGCCCTATCTACCATTTCCGCTTATTACCAGGGTGAGAATACAGAACCAAACAGAAAGGAATCTAATCGTATGTTAAGGCGAATAAGAGTTAGTCGAGAATCTGGTTTCGGCACTCTAATATCCGAAGTTGCTATCGCACAAAGAGCGATAAACAACAAACACGACTCTATAGGCGGTGACACGGGACTGCTCGGCATCGCAGTCGAAGAGTTGAAAGCGACACCAAACTCCACCGGTTTCTTCCAGCGATACAAAAACGGAATGATTTACTGGAGTTCGTCCACTGACGCCCATGAAATTCATGGAGCCATTCTCGGCAAGTGGTCTTCCCTCGGATACGAGCGCAGCTTGCTCGGATTCCCCTTGGAGGATGAGAAGGGAACGCCCGATGGGATAGGGCGATTCAATCGCTTTCAGAATGGAATGATCTATTGGACTCCATCCACAAATGCTCACGAAATTCATGGAGCCATCCTCAACAAGTGGTCTTCCCTCGGATACGAGCTTAGTTTTCTGGGGTATCCGGTATCTGACGAAGGCAACCTTGGTATCGCCAATGGGAGATTCAGCAACTTCCAGAGGGGACAGATTGCATGGAGTCCGGAATCAGGGGCAGATGTATGTTCGACTTCATTTCGCAGAAACAATGGCGGTGGCATCACACCGCAGGGAGTTCCCGGTGACGGTGTGCCGATAGTCCGGCGCAGAGTAGCAGCATCTGCCCATATGGAGATCACTGATGACGAAACTTTCGGGAGCAATGAACACGGCGCGGCTGACAACCAGACCGACGGTTTTGTCACCAACAGATTTCCAAGATCGCTTCTGGTATTGACCGGTAAAGCCGGGGGCGAAGTCCGAGTCGAATTGAAACTCGATGCTTCCGTGTTATCTCCTGAGGGAGACATTTCCGTTAACGGGACGGTCAAACTGTTTGAGGGCACAAGCGAGGAATCAGATGATCTGGATGGCACAGCCGACATCAATTTCGCTGTGCCTCGGGACGAAGTCATGAATCAAATAATCCACATAAGGAACGCGAATGAAGGTGGCGATTTCGCAGATATTCGCCTTTTGGTTTCCAACTCCGCGGCATAATGAACGCCTGATAAGGTGCTCCGACAAACCACAACGGGCAGTTACGCGGCCCGCTTCATGCACGCGGCGGCAGCGCCTTACTTTCTCCGCACCATCTGGGGACAGGTGGTGCGTGACCATTTTCAGCGACGGGGTTCCACGTCGCCAGGCGATTCAGGCAACGCCTGCTCACCAAACGCTGAAAGAACCTGTGACGGACTCGCTTTACGAATCAACTCCGTACCCGAGCTTTGGTTTTCAAGCGCGCTTAACTTCGATTTCCTTCTAAAATTATTTCGGCCGCCTCGACCAGGAATCTGAACGGCGGTTTCCCGATGGCGCGCGGCACGCTCGAATTGAACTGGACGGCGAGCGCTATCTTGTGCTCGGGGAGGTAAATCATTTCCGTGATGTAGCCTGGGAAAAATCCGCTGTGACCGTAGGCCGTGCCGAAGGGCGTCTGCCTGATGATGACGCCAAGCCCGTACTTGGTCTCCTTGCCGAGCATCGGCGCTGGCACGCCTTCAAACATTTGCGGCAACAGCTTCGCGTCGAACGCGCGCCCCTCGTACATCGCTTTGGCCCAGCGCGCCAGGTCTTCCGTGGTCGAAGCCATGCCGCCGCCGGTCCACTCGAATTGCGGGTTGATGACGAACCTCCCGTCCCGCATCATCGCGTCCGTGCCGCCGAACGGATTGTCCGCGCCCGCATAGCCCTGGACCAACCCGCGTATGACTCGGCTGTCGGATGGCACAGTGTCTTTGAGTTTTAATGGGCCAAGAATCCGTTTCCTGACCAGGTCGTAATAACGCTTCCCCGTCACTCGCTCGATGATCATCCCGAGGACGATGTAGTTCGTGTCGGAATAGTCCCACCCCTGTCCCGCCTCGAACGGGGCCTTCGTGTCGAAGATGTACGAGATGAGTTCCTCGGGCTTCCAGACCTTGTCAACGTTCGCCGTCAAGTCTCTGGTGAATTCTTCCTTGAACTCGTAACGTACGAGCCCGCTCGTGTGGTTCATCAGCATCCGAACCGTGATGCCTTTGGAGTTCGGCAGGCGCGTGAACCACTTTTCCTTACCCAGATATTTTTCGATCTTGTCGTCCAGGCGAATTTTGCCCTCTTTAATAAGCTGCATGGCGAGCGCCGCCGCGTAGGTCTTACCGACGCTGCCTTGCAGCATCAAGTCTGACGGCTTCATCAAGGTCTTGGCTTCCCGGTCGGAATAGCCTACGGCCAGGCCGAAGCTCTCGCCGCCGGCCAGCGCCACGCCGAGCGTCGCGCCCGGAAAATTTCCGTTCCGGTGCAGCTCCGCGAGTTTCGCTTGCAGCCTCTCACGTAAAGCCGAGGCGCTCGATTTTGAGACTACAGTTTGGGCTCGCACTGTGAAGCCGAACGCGAGGAGGAGCGCGGAAAGCACGGCCAGGCCGAATACAAGGTTCCGCGGCGGACTTTTAATCAGTCGAAACATAACTCGCATGCTCATGCAACGAACGGCAAAGATAATTTGTTCCACGGAACAAATGTGGCACAGGCGACATAGAAGGAGAGGCTGTCGAGCGCTCCGGTTGAATGAGTCGTCATGCGCCGCGTAGAGTAATATGCTAATCATATCGGTAGATGTCTGTCCATTCTATTAAGCTTCCGCACAATGTTGCTCCGCCCCCAGGATAAGCCCGCGTCGCTGACCCCCGCGCTTCTGGTGGCTGAGGCTGTCACCACAACCCCAGGCTTCGGATTATTGGCAGCACGGCACTTGACCGAGGGGTGACCGTCACCACCATCGCCGCGCTTGCCAGAAGATGGTGAGTCATTTTCGATGTTGAATGGAAAGCAGGAGCCAACAAAATCACACACCTGCGGCGCACCTCTGTCCTCTCTAGTAGACATCCCGTAGTTCACCGAAAACTAAAGCTTCTTTTCCGTCTAACAGAGCGCGGATAAGATCGGCATCGTGATTGGCATGAGTATTGCGGCCAAGATATAGAATTCCTCGCGTCATGCTAATAACCAGTCCTCGTTTATTAGCCTCACGTTAACTTCTGCAAACTAAAAGGAGACTGCCGTGGCAACTATCAAGGTCGCGAACTTCGCGTTCATTCAAACGGGGAGATTCACTCTGCCGGGAATCAGGACGACCGGGACCGGGGATCATCCGCACATCCGGGCAAACGAGGTGATCCATTTTGATCTCCCCAACGATACACGGGAGAGGGGAATGCTCTCCTTCTACTTCGACACCGACAAGGGAGCCGATGACGGGATCGACTTGGCATTCGAGGTCTCGCTTGGTAACGCGAAGTACAAGTGGTCTTTTCACGGCGACGCCGTCGCTTGCTTCCAGCTTCCGGTGTCCGGGCTGAAGGCCGGCGACAACTACGTCGTTTTCAACATGACTAAGGGTGGGACAGTCACCCTCCCCGACCCCGACGAATATCTCAACGGCAAGGGCGTGGTACACTTCGGGCAAGTGTGCCTTACATTCCACCGCGACGTGGTGCTGTAGGGCGGTGCCGCACGACAACTCCCCGGGCGATTTCCAGATGTATGGGCGGGCCGATCTTGTTGTCCTTCGCCGGCAAGATAGGCCGCCGTCACGTGCGCGGAATTTGATTCTCGCATAACTCCACCCGTCGAAGGTGATGCCGATCTCCCGGTTCTTAGCGTTGCTGACTTCTTTGGCTTGACTTCTTTTTCGTTCGCGATAGCTGGATCACGACCTTGCCCGCCCGCCAGTAGTGTCCTGATGAAGCAAGCTCTCCATGCGGTATCTGTGTTCTCTGTGACCTCTGTGGCGAATGAGCCCTAAGCGACACTCACTACGGAGGGTACAGAGGGTGTGCGGAGAAAACTGAAACCAGGACGAGCTAAAGCAAACACGCCCTTCGTTCTTACTGCCTCCCGCGCTTCTTCCGCCGGCCAACCGAACTGCCTCGGAGCACTGCGAAGCTGCCCGCCTGATTTTGATTAAATAACGAGAGGCTTGACTCGTGTGACAGCCGCGTCGTTTGACTTTGCGTGCACCTTTAATGCTATTTTCATTGGCCGCGAGAAAGAGGCGGGCTCCGTGCTCAAGAAACGTAATTGAACTTGCGGCGAGCGAAACGGGCGGCCCGCGCATCTAAAAATGGAATTTAAGAAATAACAATTAGTGGGCGGCAGACGGGCACGACGAGCGCTGCTTTCACCGTCCGCGGCCCGCTGCCGGGTTTCAATAGGGGATAGTAATGGCGAAAAATCTGGTTATCGTCGAGTCGCCCGCGAAGGCCAAGACGATCAATAAATATTTAGGAAAAGATTATCGGGTGCTGGCCTCAATCGGCCACATTAAAGACCTGCCGTCGAAGGGGCTGGGCGTGGATGTCGAGCACGACTTCGAGCCGACTTACGAGGTCATCCCCGATACGAAGAAGCGCAACAACCGCAGGATCATCACGGAACTGAAGAAGGCCGCCAAGGAGGCCGAGGCCATCTACCTCGCCGCCGACCCGGACCGCGAAGGCGAGGCCATCTGCCAGCACCTCGCGGAAGAGATCGTCCCGAAGCGGCCACGGAAACCTTCCTACCGCGTCATGTTCAACGAGATCACGAAGCGCGCCGTGCAGGACGCCTTCCTGCACCCGAAGGAGATTGACGCGAACCTCGTTGACGCGCAGCAGGCCCGGCGCGTTTTGGACCGCCTGGTCGGTTACAAAGTTTCACCGCTTCTGTGCCGCACCGTGGGCGGCCGCCTGAGCGCTGGCCGCGTGCAGTCTGTCGCGCTGCGCATGGTGGTGGAGCGCGAGCGCGAGATTGAGGCGTTCGTCAAGACGGAATACTGGACCGTGACGGCGAACCTCTCGGCGAAACTGCCGCCGGCCTTCGATGCGCGCCTCCTGAAAATCGGCGAGCAGACCGTCAAGACGGGCGGCTTCGACCAGGACATTAAGAAGAACGAAATCCTCATCGGCAACGAGGAGCAGGCCAAAGAGATTGTCAGTGAGGCGGAGAAGCAAGCCTTCACGGTCGCGGACGTTACGACCAAGGAGCGCAAGCGCAACCCCGTGCCGCCCTTCATCACGTCCAAGTTGCAGCAAGAGGCTTCGCGCAAGCTCGGCTTCGCGGTCAAGAAGACGATGATGCTGGCACAGAAACTCTACGAGGGCGTGGAACTGGGCGCGGAAGGCGCGGTCGGTCTCATCACTTACATGCGTACGGACTCGACGCGGGTTTCGGACGCTGCCCTGACCGAGGTGCGCGACTTCATCGGCGGCCAGTACGGTGCCGACTACCTGCCTGAGAAGCCCGTCTTCTACCGCTCGAAGAAGGGCGCGCAGGACGCGCACGAGGCCATCCGACCGACGGACGTGACGCGCACGCCGGACTCGCTCGTGAGGCATCTCAACAAGGAAGAGTTAAAGCTCTACCGCCTCATCTGGCAGCGCTTCGTCGCCTCGCAGATGACGGCCGCCATCTTCGACCAGACGACCATTGACATAGTGGCCGGGCGCTTCATCTTCCGCGCGACCGGGTCGGTCCAGAAGTTCGACGGCTTCCTGAAAGTTTATCAAGAGGGGCGCGACGAGAAGGCCGAGGAGGACGACGAGGCCGAGCGCAAGCTGCCGCCCGTGGAGCAGGGCGAGCCGCTGAAGCTCAACGCCATCGCGCCCGAGCAGCATTTCACGGAGCCGCCGCCGCGCTACACGGAGGCCACGCTCGTCAAGGCGCTTGAAGAGAAGGGCATCGGACGGCCCTCGACCTACGCGGCCATCATGACGACGATTCTGGACCGCGAGTACGTCGAGAAACACGAGGGGCGCTTCCACCCGACCGCGCTCGGCACAACGGTCAACGACCTCCTGGTCGCCAGCTTCGACGACCTCTTCAACGAGTCTTACACGGCGCGCATGGAGGAGGAGTTGGACGAGATCGAGGAAGGGAAGCTGAAGTGGACGGCGGCGCTCCACGAGTTCTACGGGAAGTTTGCGAAGGACTTGAAGGTCGCCGAAAAGCAGATGCGCGCGGCCAAGCAGCAGGCCATCCCGACCGAGGAGACTTGCGAGAACTGCGGGGCCGGGATGGTCATCAAGTTCGGACGCTTCGGCCAGTTCCTCGCCTGCTCGAACTACCCGGAGTGTCGCACCACGCGCGAGATAGCCAAGCCCGCGACGGCCGCCGCCGATGGTGATGCGGCGGGCTCGGCGGGTAGTTCCGCTGCTGCTCAGACTGAAGCGAGCGGCGAGGACGAGGCGGAGACGTGCGAGTTGTGCGGCAAGCCGATGGCGCTCAAGCGCGGACGCTTCGGTCAGTTCCTGGGCTGCACGGGCTACCCCGATTGTCGCAACATACGCAAGATAGCCAGGAGCGGCGCGGTCGCGCCCGCGCCCGTGCCCTTGGACGAAAAGTGTCCCGTGGACGGCGCGCAACTGGTCCGGCGTCACGGGCGCTTCGGCGAGTTCGTCTCCTGCTCCAATTATCCGAAATGCAACTACATCAAACGCGAGACGACGGGTGTGGCGTGCACGAGGCCCGGCTGCCGTGGCGAGATAGTCGTCAAGAAATCGAAACGCGGCAAGGCATTCTACGGCTGCTCGGAATATCCTAAGTGCGACGTGGTCTTCTGGGACAAGCCGGTGGCCGAGCCATGCCCGAAATGCAACGCGCCGTTCCTGCTGGAGAAGACGACGAAGAAAGATGGCACAGTGCGCTACTGCGCCAAGGAAGGCTGCGGCTACAGGTCGGACGGGACGAGCGCCCCACTCCCCAAGTCGGCGGGCACGGAGCGCAACAGGCCGGCCGCGAGCTGACCGAAGTAAAGAAGCCGTATGAACAGTCCCGTCAGGGACGACTTGAAAATAGCCCAGCACTTCAGTGCTGGGAAAGCATGGACCAAAATAACCGAGTCCCGTAGGGACGGCTGAAACATTCAACCGTCCCTACGGGACTCAATCTTTTTCATCGCACTATCTCCCAGCACTGAAGTGCTGGGCTATTTTCAGTCGTCCCTGACGGGACTGTTCATACGGCTTCTTAGTTGCCCCCGCCCTTGATGACGTATTCGAGGAGGTAGCGGCGCAGCTTGTCGCGGTTGGCCTTGCGGTATTCAGAAAAATCCTGCGCGATGCCACGGTCTGCGCGCGCGAAGAGGATGTAGGGTTCGAGCAGCCCGGCCTCGTTCAGCTTGACGAGGCGGGCGAGCGACGGTTCAAGCTGCTTGATCTTCTTCCCCTGCTCCTTGACTACGTTTATCACCAACTGGAGCGCGTCCACTTCCTCGGCCAGACTGTGACGGTAAGTTTTCTCATTCGGATACGCTTTGGCGAACTTCTCGCTCAGCTTCCCGTCCTTGCCCGTCGGCCAGACGGCGCGCGCCAGGCCGTACATCATCCACGCAGACGACCCGTCCGTGCTGTCCTCCTTCAGCGCCTTCTCGTCAATCGTGATGTTGACGTTGCCGTTGGCCTGCGAAGAGACGTTCGTGGGAATGTCTATCTTCGGGTGCGCGAGCGTGACCTTATTCATCTCGGCCCAGTTGTTCAAGCCACGCCAGGTCAACTGACTGTAAGGGTCAACGATGATGGCCTCGAAGAATTTGTCGCGCGCCTCCTCCTGCTTGCCGGAGTACATCAGGGCGTCGGCCCAGTAGCGGTGCGCCGTCTCCTTCTCCGGGTCAAGGGCTACGGCGCGCGCGAACCACTCCCCGGCCTTGTCCCAATTTTTCAGCGCGTAGTGTGTGTTGCCCGTGTAGAGCGCCGCCTCGTAGAGCGTCGGGTCGAGCCGCGCCGCGCGCTCGTACTCACGTACGGCCTTCTCGTAGTCCTTGGCGCTGAACGCCTCCGAGGCCACGCGCATCGCCTCGTTGGCTTCCTTGTTGTCCGACACGCCGGCCAGAGCGCCGTTTGGCTTGACGGACTTAATCAGCATCGCTAGGTTCGGGTCCGCGACGCCCATCTGCTGCGCGCGCACCAGCGTCTCGCGCCCGCGCAGGCGCACCTTGCGCCGCGCCTCCTCGTCCTTCGTCTGGTCGGCCGTCATCAGCAGGGCGATGCCCAGCCCGTATATGATCTGGCTGTCCGCCTGGCTCGACGCCGCCAGCCGCTCGAAGACGGGAAGCGCCTCGGCGAACTTACTTTCGTTGATGAGCTGGATGGCGCGTGCGCGCTCGGTTTGGAAATCGTCCGGGTTCTGCGCGGGCGTGCGGCGCGCGGCCGAGACTAAGAGCGCGAGCAGCACGAGTGCCCCTATGGCCGCGCGGCCGGGGCGAATCGCCGCTGATTTTTGTTTGAGCATGGGAGGAGTCCTTCTCAGAGAGTTTAGCGTGCGGAAATCTAGCACTGGGGACGACCCGGAAGTCTATTGACAGCGGGAATGTGTGTCAACTGGCGTCCGTCAATCGAGCAATAATTATTGGCCGCCGCCTCTCTTTTTTAAGACAACTGAATCCGCCTTTGGGCCATCTGACTCGCTGTGACAAATTGGTAGCGGTTACGCGCTCAAGAGGCCCCCTTTCATCCTCTCTTTACCGAACGATTTTTCCTGACTAAGTTGAAACGGTTTCCGTTTCGCAACTACTTCCGTGCCTCCGGCCGTGATGAGGCGCGTCCCTTCGCCCTTATAGTTGAGTAGGATAGCCTGACCTGCTCCTTGTTGGCCGTAACATACTTACTGCCCGTCCCTTCGAGCGGCGGGCCAATAAGTTTCAGACCTTGAAGGAGAACCCTCGCATGAAGCGATTTTTGACCTCTTTACTCATGACCGTCCTGGCCCTCACCCTGGCTGTCGTTTCCATCAACGCGCAACACAGAAAAGATGACGACGAAGACGCGGACCTTCCGGCGATCTCTCGCGGCAAGATAGACAAAGCCACTTACCTGCGGCTGCGTGACGAGCACATCGCCAAGCTCCGCGGCCTCGATAAAAAGAACCAGGGCAAGCAGCACGAGTCGCGTGCGCGCGCCCTCAGGCAGTTGGAACAGCAGGAGCAGCAAAAACAGAAAGAGCGCGCCAATCGTCAAGCCTCGGGCGCGGCCACGGACCCCGCCGCCGACACGGCGATGAGCAGCACGGACGCCGGCCTCGTTTCGGCCGCCGCCGTCAGCGGAAGCTGGACCCCAATCGGCCCCGCCCCCATCACCAACGGGCAGACGTTCTCCGTCTCCAACTCCGTCAGCGGGCGCGTGACCGCGATTGCCGTCAACCCGAGCAACCCGAGCGTGGTCTACGTCGGGACGGCGGTCGGCGGCGTCTATCGCTCACTGAACGGCGGCGGAAGCTGGACACCGATCATGGACAACGCGCTCTCGCTCTCCATCGGCGCGATCACGATTGACCCGTCCAACCCTTCGCGGGTTTACGTTGGGACGGGAGAAGGAAATTCCGGCCAGCGCAACTACTTCGGCGTCGGCGTCTATCGCATTGACAACGCCGAGCTGGAGGAGCCGACGCGCACGCTCACGCGCCTCTACCTCGACGCCAGCGGCAACGACGTTTTCTCGGGCCGCGCCGTCAGCAAGATTCTCGTCACGCCGACCAACCCGGACGTGATCTTCGTCTCGACCGCTTCGGCCTTCGGCGGCGTCAGCTCCGACGTGGCCTACTCCGTGGCGCAGACCCCGCCGAGCCCCTTGCGCGGCATCTACCGCTCGACCAACGCCACGAGCGCCAGCCCCACTTTCACCAAGCTCGACACGGGCAGCGGCAACGGCAGCAACCTCGCCGTGCCTGACATGGTCTTCGACCCGGTTGACGCGACTTACAACACCATCGTCTTCAGCCTGCTCGGCACGGTGGACCAGGGCATCTACCGTCTGAACAACGCGCAGGGCACGACGAGCTTCCAGAAACTGCTCGCGGTCAGCACGACCGTCAGCTCGCGCATCAACCTGGCGGTCAACGCCGACGGCTCGGTCCTGCTGGCGACCTCCGAAGAATCCAGCGGCACGCTCCGCAAGTCCACGAACCGTGGCGTGACGTGGACGACCATGACGGCGGCCAACGGCTTCTGCGGCGGCCAGTGCTGGTACGACTCGCCCGTCGCCATTGACTCGGCCAACAACATCTACCTCGGCGGCAACGCCGACGGCACGGCCAGCGCCATCATCAAGAAATCAACCAACGGCGGCTCGACCTTCGTCAAGGCCCAGACGGGCCTGCACGCGGACAGCCACGCCATCGTCATTGACCCGACCAACTCGTCTATCGTCTACACGGGCAACGACGGCGGCATCTTCAAGTCCACGACCGGCGGGACGGGCACCTGGCAGAGCCTCAACGGCGGCCTCAACGGCGGCACGCCCATCAACTCCATGCAGTACATGAGCGTCGCCGTCCACCCGACCGACCCTTACTTCACCATCGGCGGCACGCAGGACAACGGCTCTCACCGCATCAAGACTGACGGCACGTGGACGCGCACGGACTACGGCGACGGCGGCTTCGCCCTCATTGACCAGAGTTCGACGGGGACGACCAGCGTGCGCCAGTATCACACCTACTGGAACGCCGTCGGCCAGGGCGGCCTCGTCGCCTTCGCCACGACGACCAGCCCGACCGCGTTCGAGAATTGGTCCGCTTATGGTTGCGGCGGCGCGAACAACGGCCTGAGCTGCAACGACACGGCCGTCCTCTTCTACGCGCCGATGGCTTTGGGACCGGGCACGCCGAACACGCTCTACTTCGGCACTGACCGCCTCTACCGGACGGCCAGCCCCACCGGGCGCATGACGGTCGTCAGCCAGAAGCCGCTCGTCTCCGGCGTCGCCATCAGCGCCATCGGCATCTCGCCGCAGAACGACGCGGTGCGTATCGTCGGTTTGGAGAACGGCAAGGTCTTCCGCACGACCACGGGCTCTTCGACGCTCACGGACGTGACGCCGGCCGGCAACACGATGTATGTGGCGCGCGCCGTCATTGACCCGAACAACCAGAACACTGCCTACGTCACACTCTCGGGTTTCTACGGGGTTGATAACGGGCAGCACGTCTACAAGACGACGAACCTGAACGCCGCGACGCCGACGTGGACCGTGGCCGGGACGGGCATCCCTGATGTCCCCGTCAACGGCTTCATAGTCCACAAGGCGACCGGCAATCTCTACGCCGGGACCGACATCGGCGTCTACAAATCAACGGACGGCGGCGCGACCTGGACCTCGTTCAGCACAGGGTTGCCGCGCGTGCCGGTCTTCGACCTGGCGATTACGTCCGGCGGCGTCCTGCGCATCGCCACACACGGGCGCGGGATGTGGGAAATTCAACTCTAATCTTTCGCCCGAAGGGTTAGATTCAACGAGCCCCGTCGGTGACGGCAGACATCTGCCTCCACTGACGGGGCTCGAATTTTATAGCTGCTGGCAATTGCATGTGCCCCCGCTGGTCGAACGGACTCCCGCTGGGCAATGCTGTGCTTGATGGCGTTCTCGACGAGATTCTTTGGCTGCTCATAAAGAAATGCCGCGACAATGAGTCGCGGCATCTCTTTAACCGGCTGGTTGCTTTTATGAAATCAGGTTACTCAGGGTTGACCCAGAATTCCGCCGAGAATGCGTCCGAAACTACCATTCGTGTTGCCCCTACGGTAGCGCCCGTTGCCATAGCCGGAATACTGGCGATACCCTTCGTCATAGCCGCGCACGAAGCCATTGCGAAAGGCTTGAGAAGAAGCGTTCTTGTAGTGACGTGACCTCTGCGGGCTATAGCTCTGCCCGCGCTCTCCATCGCTCGCACCCGTCTCTAAGCCTTGCTGATACCCTCTGTTTAGTTCCACCTGGTTCCCATTATTGTAGCCACCGTAACCGCCGTAATTGCCATAGCCATCGTAACGGCCGTACCTGCCGTTATTGCCATAGCTGTTATTACGCCGATAGCGGTCATCGCGACGGTCATTGCGGCGGGCGCTGTCGCGGTCCCAATCCCAATTGCGCTCGCGTTGACGACGGCTCCACTCCCGTCGCCGCTCGCCGTCATTACGATTGCGGTCGCGACGCCGGTATTGATAATCCCGATCATCCCGATATTGCGCTTGAGCCGTAGTGCTCGTCGCGGCGGCGATGCCGAAGATAAAAGCGAACGACAGGGCCGCCCCGCCAATCGCCTTGCTCAGATTTTTCATGTTTGCAGACTCCTCCCTTTCCCGCCGCGGGCGGCAATTTTTATGCCACCTGTTTGATTACATGGCGCGCGCTGATTTCAGGGCGATTCTGTTGATAGCCGGACCAGGCACTGTCCCATTACGTGTAGGGATGGCGCAGATGGGTCGCGGATTGAGCTACTGATGTTCGGGTTCCAGCCATTCCCCATCGCGGCTGACGTTGGGGCGGGCACTGTAAGGTCATTAGCGGCTTCTTTACATCGAATACGTGGTCCCGCTCAATTCAATGATTTCCGGGGAGGGCGATTTATCGAGCGCGGGAATGCCGGCCCACCAGCCCGTCGTGTCAGACAGCATGGCCCTCGCCGTGTCCGCGTCAACCGGCCTGGAGTAGAGATATCCCTGGCCGTACTCGCACCCGAGGACTTTAAGCTGTTCGTTCTGTTCCTCCCTCTCGATGCCTTCGGCGATCACCTCCATCCCCAGGTTGTGTGCGAGGGTGCAGATGGTTCGGACAATCTCCGTATCGTTGTCGCCCTCACCCATCCGGCTGACGAACGAGCGGTCAACTTTCAGATAATTGACAGGGAAGCGGTGCAGGTAGCTCAAGGACGAGTAGCCTGTGCCAAAATCGTCAATCGAGAGCTGGACGCCAAGCGCGCGCAGTTGCCGGAGCATCCGGTTAGCCGCCTCGGCGTTTTCCATAATCACGCTTTCTGTAATCTCCAGCTTCAAACAGTGCGGGTCCAGGTCCGCCTTGTGCAGCGCTTCGCCGACCTGTTCGATTAAGTCGGGCTGCATGACCTGCTTCCCAGACAGATTGACGCTGATGGTGAGGTTGCGATTAACCGGCGAGACCTTTTGCCATTCACGCGTCTGGCAGCACGCCTCCTCCAACACCCACCGGCCGATTGCCACGATCAGGCCGGTCTCTTCGGCGACAGGGATAAACTCCACTGGAGAGATCAGGCCGCGCTCCGGGTGTTGCCAGCGCACGAGAGCCTCGAAACCCGTGAGTGTTCCAGTCCCGAGCGCCATGATGGGCTGATAGTGGATGAGGAACTGGCCCTCGTCTACGGCCCGCCGCAGATCATTCTCTAAATGAAGAAGCGAGATGGCGCGCGTGTGCATCGTCTGATCGAAAACTTCGTAGCGGGCCTTGCCGCCGTCCTTGGCGCGATACATCGCCGTGTCCGCGTCGCGGAGCACGTCCTCGGCGCTTTCGTAACCCTGAGTGCTGAGCGCGATTCCGATGCTGGCTGTGGCGAAGGCAGTGTTCTGGTCGAGAGTGAAAGGGGCCGACAACTCCCCCTGGATGTGCTCGGCCACTCGGATGGCTGCGGAAGGATGCTTGATGCCGTCAAGCAGGATCGCGAACTCGTCCCCGCCCAGTCGGGCCAGCGTGTCCACGGGCCTCAGACATCCCTCCAGGCGTTGAGCGAAGGCCGCGAGCAGTAAGTCACCGTGGGCGTGCCCGAGGCTGTCGTTGACGTTCTTGAAGCGGTCAACGTCTAGGAAGAGGACTGCAAAGAGGTGACTCTCACGCGCCCGCGCGTTATCAACCGTAGCCCTCAACAACTCCGTGAACATTGCCCGGTTCGGCAGCCCGGTCAGCGAGTCGTGAAAAGCCGCGTGGCGGAAGTGCTCCTTGGTCTCCTCCAACGCGCGACTGATCCGCTCCTGCTCGGCGATGTAACGTGAGAGTTCGGCGATGTGGCGCTCGGCCTGCTCGGCGCGGGCGCGTTCCGCTTCGGCCCGCTCGTGCTCGGCCCGCTCCGCATTGGCCGCCGCCGTCTTAATATCTTCGAGGTACTTGTGGTAGGTGAAATAAACGATGGCGATGACGGGAATCGTACTGACGATGGCATAAAAGCCGACGGGCGCGACCAGCTTGACGATCACGCCGGCCGCGACCCCGCCGATGAAGTACGAGACGGACGGCCACAGAAAGTGCTTGCCCCAGGTACTCAGGACGGGCTGGCGCATTTTGAGCGCCGTCGCCAGCGAGGCGAGGCCGGCGTGGGCCACGTATTGCACGAGCGCCATGACGCAGACGGCGCTGACGAAAGCGGAGAGGGAATGATTTTGAGAGACAGCTTCGACCGGGCCGAAGAAGGAGCGCAAGACCCACACCGTCACGAAAGTCGAGACCGTCGTGTGGGCCGAGTTACGCAGGACCGTCCTCGGCCTTTTGCTAATGCGAAGCCCCGAGCACACCCCTTCCAGGGCGGCGAGCAGCATGGCCGCCTCGCCCCCGCACAGCAGTATCGTCAGAAAGGTCAGCGTGTCGGAGACGGTGATGTTGGCGTTGACGCGCGGTATCCTGACCGCAGCGCGCGAGCTGGTCAGGACCGTGAGCAAAGTAAACAAAAGGAAGGCCAGGTTGAGCTGGCCGCCGTCGAGGCGGAAAACGGCGAAGGCGCAAACCGCCCCTCCGGCGGTGATTGTCAGCCACGTAAAAGCGTTGCTGAAGCGATGTTGGTCCATAATCGCGGGGTATCAGGATTGGCGACGGGGACGCCGTGGAGGCATCCCCGTCCGAGTTACGATGCCGCTAACGTCTCGGGAATAACGGGCTGGTGATGGACAGGCGCATGACGCCGACGGGGATGGCCTCCTCGCCTTGAATCATGACCTTCTCGTTTATCGCGCCGGCCGAACTCATGTCTATCAAGTTCGACGCCCAGACCCACTCGTCATCGAAGGCCCAACTGCTGCGCAGGCCGTCGCCGAGCGCGATCCCATCGCCGAGCGCGATGCCGTCGCCAAGCGCAATGCCATCGCCGAGCGCTATGCCGTCACCCAGGGCGATCCCGTCGCCCAGTGCGATGCCGCTACAGAGCAGGTCGCTACTGTTGAGCACGCGACCGCTTGAGAAGACGTAACGGCCGTCAGTCAGGAGGCGGCCATCGGCGAGGACGAAGCCCGAGGAGAGGGTCGCGCCATTCTCCATCTGGTAGCCGCTCGTCAGAGTCAGGCGGTTGGTGAAGGCGACGCCGTCAACCCAGATGATGCCGTTGTTGAGCGGAATGCTTTCGCCGCTGATGGCTGAAGTGAGACCCAAAGTCTTGAATGTCACGTCACGGCTCGTGATGAGGTTCTCGCCGACCTTGGCCCGCTGCACGTCCTTGCGAATCGCGGCGGCGAGCGTCTTGGCCGCGTACGTGTTCAGTTCGCCCGCGCCTTCCGTCAGCACGCGTTCGAGAGTCGTCATCTGCCCCTTTCGCATCATCTCTTCGTAGGTTGGGAGTCTTTGCGCGGTACGCATCAGGATGGCCTTGACGATTTGCGGGGTGAGCGAGGGGTTCGCTTCGAGCATGAGCGCGACCGTGCCGGCGACGGCCGGGGACGCGAAAGAAGTCCCGCTCAGGATTTGATAAGTGCCCGTCGCTTTCGGCACGTTGGTGCTGGTGTCGCCAACGAGGAGTCCGCCGATGAGCCCGCCGCCGCCCGTTGTCGTATAGGAGTTGCTCGCGGTCGGGGAAGCGACGGCAGTCTCCGCCGCGCCCGTCCTGTTGCCCGGCGCGACCAGGTCCGGCTTCACGACGCCGTCAACGAGCGTCGGCCCGCGCGACGAGTAGCTCGCCACCGCGTCGTCCGAGCGCTTGCCGGTCTGCTGCGTGTTGGTCGCCCCGACGGTGATGACGCGCGGAGAGTTAGCGGGCGAAAGTATGCCGCCGTAGATCGTGTTCCCCTGGGAGTCCTTGCCCCAGTTGCCGGCCGCCACGACGACGACGATTCCGGCGTCAACGGCGCGGCCCACCGCCTGGCACAGTGGGTCTGTCTTGTAGCTCTGTGTGATAGGCGTCCCGAGCGAGAGGTTCATCACACGGATGTTATAAGTGCCCTTGTTCTTAATCACCCAGTCTATGCCCGCGATGACCTTCGAGACATAACCGACGCCCTTCTTGTCGAGGACGCGCACGTCAATCAGGTGTGCCCCGGTCGCCATGCCTCCGTAGGTTGGAGCGCCGGCGTTCTGCGCTGAATAATTTTCGCTCGATTGCCCCGTCCCGGCAGCCACGCCCGCCGTGTGCGTGCCGTGGCCGTAGAAGTCATCAGTGGCCTTGTCTGTGTAGCCTTCGCCGGTGAAATCTATCCGCTTCTTGACGCGGTCGTAAGACTGCACGTACGGCTGGGAGATGATGCCGAGGCCAAGCAGTCCGCCACTCTGCTCCCACTTGTAACCGGCGAACTCGGCTGCGTCAGCCGGGCTGATGCCGCTGTCTAAAATCGCAATGCCGACTCCGTTGCCGGCTCCGCCGTACGCGACGCCGCTGCCGAAGACACCGTTTTTATCGAGCGGCAGGACCTTGCTCGCGCCGGTCGAGACCTCGACGTGACTCGTGTTGTCGGTCGTCGCCAGCGAGCGCACTTCCTGGTCGGCCGAGACCCAGGACACTTCGCCGCGCGCGGCCAAAGCCGGCAGACTCTCGGCGGGGACTTCCGCGACTACGAAGCCGAGAGAGTCAAACTGCCGGCGGACATTCGCGCCGGCGCTCTCCAGCGCGAGGCGCGTTTCCAGGCTCGTCGTCCCCTCGGAGACTTTAACGATGACGCGCGTCTTCTCGCCGCCACTCGGACGGGCGCGCAAGGCGCGTGCGGCCAGGTCATCCGACATCTTGACGGCAGGCAGGCCGCCGACAGTTCTTCTCTCCTTTTGGACCACCGGGGGCGAAGTCATCGCCAGAGATGAAAACAGGCAGAAGCATAGAAACAGGGCCAGGGGGAATGATCTGCGAATCACACTAGACTCCTTAAAAGTATCAGAAGCTGGCGAGAGCCTCACAAGACTGATTACAGCTTTAGGGGTATCGCCGAAAACCTTTAACGTGAGGTGCTCAGGGCTAATCCTGGTGAGGGAGGTGTTCAGGCCAGCTCCGGTGCTTTCAACTAACATCAGCGCACATTGACACTGATGGGCAGGCTGTAAACAAGATTCGTGCCGCCGTGCCGCCGCGCCTAAGTTGCTGATAATGCTGTCGTGTGGCTTAGGGTGAGTATTGGCTTGCCGGTCTTTTTGAAAGAAAAATTATCAAGGACTGGCACACCATTAGTCTGATTGACCGTTTTATTTTTTTAGAAATTCGAGTTGAGTCGGCGTCTGGCTAACCTTCTCATGCGCGGGGTGGGACACGGGCCGCTACAGCAGCGCCGAGGCGCTCTCCCAGATTTCCCGCACCAGTTCTCCCGCCGGCACACTCTGAGCCAGGGCCGCGGACTGCCCGGCCCAGACCTGCATCCTGTGGTAGTCGGCGGCGGCCGCTCCCGCCTGCTTCATCGGCGCGGTGAGTCCACGCTGCACAGGGTACGGGGCCGGTGGCGGCGCTTCCGAACCGGCTGCGGCTTTGACGAAGTCCGTGGCAATCGCCCTTCCGAGCCGGCCAGTGAAGGCGCGTGTTAATGTCGTCTCCTGAGGCTCCAGGTTCTCCAGTGCGCCCGCCCACGCCGGGTGTGTCGCCGCTTCGGGGCAACGTAGAAACGCTGTGCCAATCATCGCGGCGCTCGCGCCCAGCGTGAGCGCGGCCGCGACTCCCCGGCCGTCGCCGATCCCGCCGGCGGCGATGACCGGCACGTCCAGATGATCCGCCAGACGGGGCAGCAGCGCGAAGAGCCCGACCGACTGCCGTTCGGCCGCCCCGGCGTCGAACGAGCCTCGATGCCCGCCCGCCTCGCAGCCTTGCGCGATGATTGCGTCCGCGCCTGCGGCCTGGGCCTCAAGCGCTTCCGCGAGCGTCGTGGCGGTGGCGAACCAGCGGATGCCTTTCTCTTTGAGTCGTCCGACGAACTCCGTCGGGAAGAGCCCCATGATGGAGGAGACTACGGGCGGCACGAGTTCGAGGAACGTTTCGCACTGCTGCGTGAAATCCGGCGGCACGGCGTCGCCCGCCTCCTTTCCAGCACATTGGGATCCTAAGCTTAGAATTCCACGTGGACAAGTTGTCGC
>JADMIO011281635.1_pt1 | contig 63440 bp, 59 predicted proteins | sample 8958161 | NCBI WGS metagenome assembly JADMIO01 (sample SAMN16585339, study PRJNA669376) | soil metagenome | isolation source: Crop rotation soil | place: USA: Cullars Rotation, Alabama | collected 2011
CGCGACTTCAAGTCACGTGAATTCCAAGCTTCGGATCCCACTGTGCTGGAAAGGGCGCTGTTGCCGCTCGCGATGACGATCGGGCTCTACGCCCTCGAATTCCTGGTTGCGTTCCTGCAGGCCTACGTGTTCGCACTTCTGACTTGCATCTACCTGAACGACGCCCTTCATCCCGGCCATCACTGACGGCCATTAGACCCACTGGGGAGTAAGAAAGACTATGGATCCTGTTTCCGCAAAACTGATCGGCGCTGGCATCGCGTGCATCGGCATGGGCGGCGCTGGCGTTGGCGTCGGCATCATCTTCGGCAACTTCCTGCAAGGCGCGCTGCGCAATCCGTCGGAAGCCCCGAAGCAATTCGGCAACCTGATCTTCGGCTTCGCCGTGACGGAAGCTCTGGGCATCTTCTCGCTGCTGATCGCTCTGCTGCTGCTGTTCGTGCCGGGCATCGGCGGCTCGCCGCAGTAAGGAGACGGTGATGGCGGTCACGCCGCACGGCCCTGTTGAAACCGGTCACGCCGCTGCGGAAGCGGTGGGACACGGCGGTGAAGCATCGAGCGCGTTTCCCCCGTTCGATGCGGCGCTGTTCCCGAGCCAGATCTTCTGGTTCCTGCTGACCTTCTTCGGGCTCTACATCGTGCTCTCGCGCTTCATCCTGCCGAAGATCGGCGGGACGCTGCACGCGCGTGCGACCACCATCAGCAGCGACCTCGATCAAGCGGCTCAGAAGAGCAGCGACGCCGAGGACGCGCGCGCCAATATGGAAAAGGCCAAGGCCAAGGCGCGCGCGGACGCGCGCACCATGATCGACGCCGCCCGCGCCGACATGCAGGCGAAGCTGCAGGCTGAGCAGGACGCCGCCGAGAAGCGCCTCGCCGACCGCATCACCACCGCCGAAGCGCGGATCGATGCGGCCCGGACGAAGGCGCTTTCGGAAGTCCCGGCCGAGGCCGCAAAGCTCGCCCGCGACATCGCAGACAAAGTCGCGCCGAAGCGCGTGATCGCGGGAGCCGCGTGATGGATTTGTTCGGCATCGAAATCGACGCGACGTTCATCGCCTTCCTCGCCTTCTCGATTTTCATCGGCGCGATGATCTACCTCAAGGTGCCGGGGATGATCATGAAGTCCTTGGACGATCGCTCAGCGGCGATCGCCAAGGAATTGCATGACGCGCGCCGCCTGCGCGAAGAAGCCGAGGCGCTGCTCGCGGACTATAAGGGCAAGGCCGCCGCTGCCGAGGCGGAAGCCAAGGCCATCGTGGACGCGGCTAAGGAGCAAGCCGTCGCCGTCGCGGAAGAAACCCGCGCCTCGATGACGGCCGCGATCAAGCGCCGCGAACAACAAGCGGAAGACCGCATCGCCGCCGCCGAAGCCAAGGCCGCCGCTGAAGTGCGCTCTGCCGCCGCCGAGGAAGCGATCGCCGCCGCGGAGCGACTCATTCGCGAACGCATGAACGACAGCTCGCAATCAGCCCTGGTCGCGGAAGGCCTGGGTGAGATGAACCGGAAATTCGAAGCCACGGCCCGTTGATTGGACGCGGCTGGCGCCTAGATTGAAGTCGAGAATTTAGTCCCTCGGGGAGTAGCCGTCCGCCCACGTAAGGCGGAGCCTCGCGTCAACATACTTGTCTCGATAGAGGCATGGCGCAGGCGGCGGAGCGATCGGCTCCGGATTGGCGAGACCGACGACGCATTCGGAAGCGCGGGCCGCTGCCGAAATTGCGTCGTCGTCTCAGCGCAGGCCCCGGACGCACACACATGGAAGCCATCTGGATTTCGACCGGCATCGTCGCGCTCGCTGAGATCGGCGACAAAACGCAATTGCTCGCCATTCTGCTGGCGGCGCGTTTTCGCAAACCCGTGCCGATCATTCTCGGCATCTTCGCCGCCACGCTTGCCAACCACGCCCTGGCCGCCACGGCAGGCTACCTGGTCGCGCAATGGCTGACGGGATTCTGGTTCCAACTCGCGGTCGGCGCCGGCTTCGTGCTGATGGCCGGCTGGGCGCTCATTCCGGACAAGGAGGACGATCGCGTCGACGACACCCCCAGCGGCGGAGTGTTTCTCACCACGCTCGTCGCCTTCTTCGTGATCGAGATGGGCGACAAGACCCAGATCGCCACGTCGCTGCTGGCCGCTCGTTTCCATGACATCGCGCTCGTCGCCGTAGGCACGACGATCGGCATGATGCTGGCGAACATTCCGGCCGTGTTGTTTGGCGAAGCCGTGACGAGGATCGTGCCGCTAAATGTCGTGCGCACGCTGGCGGCTCTCCTGTTCGCGGCGATCGGCCTTTGGGTGATCGTCAGCGCACTGACGGGCAGATGACGAAGAAGATGGATTGGCGGCTGCGGCGAAGCGGTTAGCCTCGGCGCATGCTGCGCATCCTCATCGCTTCGCTCGCCCTCGCCGCTCTCGCCCTGTGCCTGCCGCCGCACGCACACGCCGCGCCGGACTGCCTGGCGACACCGCCGAGCTCTGCACGATTGCGCGTGAGACGCTCTCGGACAATCCGTCCTTCTCGCAACTCGGGACGGAGACGCGCGAGTCCGAAGCCGCACGTCAGGAGCGCCACCGTGCGCGGCGCGAACGTGCGCGGACGTTGTTGGACGGGATCGCTGCGCCGACGTGGCGGGACCTCTACCGCGCCGGTTACGTCATCTCGTACGGCCACACGCCTGAAGAAGACATGCTAGCGCACGCCATCGCCATCCGCGCGCTCTCGCTGGCGCCGGACGAGGCCGACACGCACTTCCTCATCGCCATGACCATCGACGAGATCGGGCGCACCTATGTCGGCCTGCAGCTCTACGGGCGACAGAAGTATTTCGAACTCGGCGAAGGCGGCGCGGTCACGCGCCAATGCCTGCCGCAGATGATGGCGCTGCCGGCGAGCGTCGGCGTCTCCTTCCATGCCCCGCCGGAAGGCTTCGAACGTTGCCCGTCGGGCGTCGGCGTGTTGCCGCCGCGCTGAGCCGCGCCCATAGTCGGCGCGGCGGGAGGCGTGGCTCATGAAGATCGTATCCAACAGCCTGGTGCTGCTCGTTGCGGCGCTGCACCTGGGCTTCTTGGCGCTGGAGATGTTCTTGTGGAACGGCCCAGTCGGGCAGCGCATCTTCGCGATGACGCCTGAATTCTCCGAGCGGTCCGCCGTGCTCGCCGCCAATCAGGGGCTCTATAACGGCATCCTCGCTGCAGGCCTCCTCTGGGCCGTGTTCGCGGACAAGCGCGATGTGAAAATCTTCTTCCTGCTCGCGATCATCGTCGCCGGGATTTATGGCGGGCTTACCGCGAAGATGACGATCATCTACACGCAAGCCGCGCCGGCGTTGCTGGCGCTGATCACGGTGTTGCTGACCAAGAAGCGCTGATGTTCAAGACGCGCAACTTCAGCGACGCGGAACTCGAGCGCTTCCGAGAGCTGCAGCGGCTCTCGTTCTCAATCCTCACCGACGAAGCACGCCGGTTGGAGCCCGGCATGAGCGAACGCGAAGTCGGGCGGCGTTTGGTGAAGGCGTACTACAAGCACGGCGTGAAGAGCTTCTTCCACCTGCCGGTCGTGCTGTTCGGCGAACGCACGGCGCTGCCGGGCGATTGGACACTGGCGCACTTTTTTCCCAAGAAGCGCACGATTGTCGACGGCGAGGCGGTGATCTTCGATTGCTCGCCCATCTTCGATGGCTATCTCGTCGACACGTCATTCTCGTTCTGCCTCGGCGATAACCCCACGCACCGCGAGATGATGCGCAACCTGGCGGAGTTTCGCACCTCCGTGCCCGCCGCCGTCAACGCGGGCGAAAGCTTCAAGACGATCACCGAAACCGTGAATGCGCGCATCGCCTCTTGGGGTTGCGAGGCGGTGCATCCGAAGCACCCCGGCAACGTACTGGGCCATCGCGCCCTGAAGCTGCCGCGCCTGCCCTTCACACGGCGCAATCAGGGTTTCGACGCGCTCTCGCTCAACTGGTTCTACGCCAACGAGTTCGCATCGCGCATCATGCTGGCGCGCTCGCCGCTGTGGAACGCAACGCGCACGTCCGATCACGCGCCGTACGATGGCCTTTGGCTCGTCGAGCCGCACGCCGGCAAAGGCGATGTCGGCGCGAAGTGGGAAGAAATCCTGGTCATCCAGGACGGCCAAGCGCGCTGGCTCGACGATGACGTTCCGCACGTGCGGCAATGGCCGCTCGCGGCGGAGCAGCGCGACTACGGCCCGGCGATGCTCAGCGTCTGAGCTATTGCTGCGCCCAGAGCGAGGCTGGCGCGCCGTATTGCTGCGCCCAGCTCACCCACGGCGCATCGGTCGGCCCGACCACGAAATTCTTCACCGTCCACACGCCGTCCGAGCGCTGCAGCAAAGCGTAGGTGGTGCCGCCATCCATCATGCCCTGCGCGGCTTGCTCGGCGTAGTGCGTGGCCGACCAATCGATGAGTTCCAACCCGCCCGGCTTGAACGGCTCGGCAATCACCCAAGCCCAATCGCCATCGACGCGCGCGTGATCGATGCGCAATTGCACCGGCTGCCCGAGATCGACCGCGAGCGACGCGCTCAGCGCCGTATCCAGCGGCGCGCGCTCCTGCTCGGTCGCGTCATGCACCCCCGCCGGCGCCGGCGGCGTGCACGCAGCGGCGAATGCGGCCAGGGCAAGCGCCAAGATCAAACCACGCATAGCCGCTCCTTAGATGATGCCCCATTCCGAGCCGATGCCGGAGAGGCCGCCGGCGCCGATTATGCTGGCGCCGTCCAAGAGCCAGACATAGACCACGCCGTCGGTGTTGCGCCAGAGGATGTCGTCGCGCCCATCGCCATTGTAATCGCCGATGTTCTCGATGCTCCATGTTGCGGGATCGACGGCGGCGATATCGGTTGAGGCGCTGACGGTCGCGCCATTCATCGACCACACGCGCACCATGCCGTCGCCGTCGTGACGCAGGATGATGTCGTCGTAGCCGTCGCCATTGGTGTCGCCGACGCCGACAATCTGCCAATCGGACGCCGGCTGCGCGCTCGTCGGCGTTGAGCCGGTGATGGCCGATCCATCCATGGTCCAGATTACGGTTTGGCCGCTCACATTGCGCCAGAGATAATCATCGCGCCCATCGCCGTTGAAATCGCCGATGCCTTGAATGGACCAATCGGCGCCGAGGCCAGCGACAACGGCGGCGGATTCGATCACGCCCCCGTCCATGCGCCACTGATAAATGACGCCGTCATCGCGCCGCCAAGCGAGGTCTTCGGTGAGATCGCCGTCGAAATCGCCGGCGCCGAGGAAGGTCCATTCTGGCCCGATGCCCGCGAGCGCGACGGCCTGCGCGACCGCGCCGCCGTCCATCTCCCAGGTGTAGACAAGGCCGTCGTCGCGCTGCCAGACGACATCGGCGCGGCCATCGCCATTGAAGTCGCCCGTGCCGAGCGGCGTCCATTCGGCGCCGGCCGCAGGCAAGAACGCGGCTGAGTTGATCGTGGCGCCGGTAACTTCCCAACTCGCCATGATGCCGTCGTCGCGGCGGAAGAGAATGTCGGAAGTGCGATCACCGGAGAACGTGCGCGAGACCGGGTCGAGATCGACGTTGCGATCGGTGAAATGGAGGAATTCCACACCGGTTAGGGTATCAACACCTTCGGTCGGCGTGGTGACAGTCCAGCCGCCCTCCGTCGTCCTCACCCACGTGGCGTTGGCGGACGAGGTGGAATAATACGCAGCTGTGTCGACGCCTGCTCCGCCGGATATGACGTCGTCATCGTCCTCGCCGACCAACAGATCGTCACCGTCGCCGCCATACAGCGTGTCGGCGCCGAGATCGCCCCATAACTCGTCGGCGCCAGCATTGCCGTGCATGACGTCCGCACCGAAGAAACCATCGAGCACGTCAGTTCCTACGCTGCCGGTAATCGTGTCGGCGTTGGCGGTGCCGCGGACTTCGAATTTATCCGCTGCAGACCAAACACCGGAGTCAAGAACAAACCCGCTCGCGTCGAACGTATTCGTGTTGAGACTGACATGCACGACGTCGGCGGCGGATGAACCTACGAACGCCGCTAGGGCGCTAAGCCCGCTACCGACTTGGCTCGAGCTAATGCTCAACTGCGAGAGACCAACGTCGATGCTGAGAAAAACAACGCGCTCGATGCCGTTCAAGGTCGCGGATTGAAGGCCGACATCGTCGTTGATCATCAGCGTATCAATACCAGCGCCGCCATCATACATCTCGGCGCCGCCAACATCCGAGAATGCGAGGATGATCACATCATCGCCGTTGCCCCCGCTCACATTGTCCGTGCTTGTACCGCCCGTCAGGGTATCGTCGCCCTCGCCGCCGACTAACGTATCGTTGCCGCTGCCGCCATTCAGAACATCCGCGCCGTCCAATCCATTCAGCGTGTCCGCGCCGCTGCCGCCGGAGAGACGGTTGTTATTGTTGTCGCCCGTCAGCGTGTCAGCGCCGGTGGTGCCGCTCAAATTCTCGACATTGACGTAAGTGTCACCCGCGGCATCATTGGTGTTGGAGGCTGGATTGATGAGGCTCGCGACCACCGCAATCGACGAGGTGCCGTAGCCGACAAGGTCCTCGCCATCGCCGCCGTCAAACGTATCCGCGCCTGCGCCGCCCGACAGCGTATCGTCGCCACCGCCGCCTGAAAGCACGTCGTTGCCGCCAAAGCCTTGCAGCGTGTTGTTGTTATCGTCGCCAACAAGCGTGTCGGCAAACTCCGAGCCAGCGACATTCTCAATACTATTGAGCGTGTCTCCCGCTGCATCTCCACCGGACACAGCTCCGGTCCCGAGATTGATGCTCACTGCGGCCGAGCCAGCATACGAGGCCAAGTCCGCATCGGCGCCGCCATTCAGCGTGTCGGCGCCCGCGCCGCCGACGAGCGTGTCAGCACCCGCCCCGCCGAGGAGCGTGTCGTCGCCGAGTTCGCCCAGAAGAACATCGCCGCCGTCTTCGCCTTCCAGCCTGTCGGCGCCGTCGCGGCCCTCAAGCCGGTCATTGCCTCGGTCGCCCCAAAGCGTATTTTCTGCGCCGTCGCCAACAAGAGTGTCGATGCCTGTCGAGCCGCGAACATTTTCGATCCCTGTCAGCGTTGCGGCTAAGGAGCTTAGCCCAAATCCCTCGGCCGTTCCCGCTTCGAGGCTCACATTCACGAAATTGAGGAGGCTGGTCGAAAAATCAGCCGTATCGCCGCCGCCGCCGCCGATAAGCACATGACTGCCGCCGCCGCCGGGCCGGAGCGTGTCGTCGCCCAGCCCGCCGTCCAACGTGTCACCACCACCGCGGCCATCGAGTACATTGGCGGCGTCACTTCCGATCAGGGTGTCACTAAAGCCGGAGCCTAAGACGTTCTCGAAGTTGCTGATCGTGTCGCCTTCGGCATTGCCGCCGCTGACCACGTTGGTCGCGAGATTGACCTGCACGCCAACGCCGGTGAACTGGCGATAGTCGAGCGTGTCGATGCCGTCGCCACCATCAAGGATGTCAGCGCCCGCGCCGCCCGCAAGGGTGTCGGCGCCGCCGTTGCCGGTGAGCGTGTCATTGCCGTCGAGGCCCGAGGCGACTTCGTCGCTACCGTCGCCCACAAAAACGTCGTCACCGCTCGTCGCGGCCGGTCCTGGCGTCCAGATGCCCATAAACCCCTCCAGCGGCGCCGTTCTCGGCGCGCAATCTTGGGGTGAGGTCTAGCGGGCTGGCGCCATGTGGAAAAGCGCTCAGAGCCGCTGGCCATGTGGTTCCGGCTTCACAGATGCGTTGGCGCGCCTATTCCGCAGCCCGCTGCGCGCTCTCTGCGCCATCCCCCGCCTTCCAGCGCAGCTTCGGTTGGCGCGCGGCGCGGGTTTCATCCAGGCGGCGCGTCGGGGCTTGCACGGGCGCTTGCTTGAAGAACTGCACGTCGCCCGCTTTCGCGCGCTCCGCCAGAGCGATCATCACGTCGCAGAAGCGATCGAGTTCGCGCTTTGGCTCCGTCTCCGTCGGCTCGATCAGCATCGCGCCGTCGACGACGAGCGGGAAGTAGGTCGTGAACGGGTGATAGCCTTCGTCGAGGAGCGCCTTGGCGAAGTCCTTGGTCTCGATGCCTTGGTCCTTGGTGCGCGTATGGTCGAGCAACGCTTCGTGCATGCACGGGCCGTCGGCGAAGGGCGCGTTGTAGTGCGGCTTCAGGCGCGCCAGCATGTAGTTGGCGTTCAGCACAGCGTCTTCGGCGACTTGACGCAGGCCATCGCTGCCGTGGCTCAGCATGTAGGTGAGCGCGCGCGTGAACATGCCCATCTGGCCGTGGAAGGCGCACATGCGGCCGAAGGCTTGCGTGCCGTCGGCGTGTTCGCGCAATTCGTAGCCGTCCTTGCGCTTGACGATATGCGGCACCGGCGCGAACGGCGCGAGCGCTTGGCTGAGCACCGTCGGGCCGGCGCCGGGACCGCCGCCGCCGTGCGGCGTCGAGAACGTCTTGTGCAGGTTGATGTGCATGGCGTCGACGCCGAGATCGCCCGGACGTACGCGGCCGACGATGGCGTTGTAATTGGCGCCGTCGCAATAGAAGTAGCCGCCGGCGGCGTGCACCGCATCGGCGATCGCCTTGATGTCGCGCTCGAACAGCCCGCAGGTGTTCGGGTTGGTCATCATGATGGCTGCGACGTCGGGGCCGAGCTTAGAGGTGACGTCGATGAGATCGACGCGGCCGTCATGGTCGCCCTGGATTTCATCGACGATAAAACCGGCGGCGACCGCGGTGGCGGGATTGGTGCCATGCGCGGAACTGGGCACGAGCACGCGCTTGCGTTTATCGCCTTCGCCGCGGGCGGCGAGTGCTGCCTTGATCGCCAGCATGCCGCACATTTCGCCGTGCGCGCCGGCCTTCGGCGAGAGCGCCACCGCCGGCATGCCGGTCATGGTGCAGAGCCAATGCGCGAGCTGGTCCATCACTTCGATCGCGCCCTGCGTGGTCGACGCCGGCTGCAGCGGGTGCAGATCGGCGAAGCCCTCGAAGCGCGCCACGCGCTCGTTCAAGCGCGGATTGTGCTTCATCGTGCACGAGCCCAGCGGGAAGAGGCCGAGATCGATGGCGTAATTCTTCTGCGACAGGCGCACGAAGTGGCGCATCGTCTCCGGCTCCGAGAAGCCCGGAAGATCGAGCGCCGCTTTGCGGCCGAGGCCGCCGAGCTTGTTGGCGCCGCCTTTCGGCGCGGGCAGATCGACGCCCGTGCCGGTCGCGTGACCGGTTTCGAAAATGAGACCTTCGGCCTGTTGCAGGCCCTTGTTGCCGGAGGTGGTTTCGAAGGTCATGCAGCGTCTCCGTGAAGGCGCGGTAGGCCGAAGCATTGCTTCAGATCGTCAACGGTAAGGAGCGGTTCGCCGAACACTGTCAGGTGGCCCGACTTGAAAGCCTGGCTGCGCGCGATCTCGGAGACCGCACTCACCATCGCGAGCTGAAGCGCCTGGAACGAATCCACGCCAACCGTGCGGCGCCGAAAATCCATCCCGGGCAAACTCACGGAATAGAAGCACCGCCAGTCATTCTGATCAGGCTCCGGCGCTTCGATGACGACGCGTCCGGGCACGGTCGAGCCGAGATTACTATAGCCGAGCTCGCGCTGTGCGATCACCGCGCTCACGACAGCACCTCCTTCAGCGCCTTGGCAAAGACCGCGATATCGTCGTCCGTGTTCATCTCGGTGGCGCAGGCGATGAGCACGTCATCCATGCCGGCCTTCGGCGCGAGGCGACTCATGGCGATGCCGCCGATGACGCCCCTCGCCGCCAACGCATCGACGACGCCTTGCGCGGGCTTCGAGAGCTTCAGGGCGATTTCGTTGAAGTAGCGCTTGGTCAGCACTTCGACGCCGGGGACCTTGCCCAGCGCACCGGCGAGCGCGACCGCCTTCTCATGATTGAGCTGCGCCAGTTGCTTCAGACCGGCTTCGCCCAGGAGCGTCATGTGGATCGTCCACGCGAGCTGGCAGAGGCCGGAGTTCGTGCAGATGTTTGACGTCGCCTTTTCGCGGCGGATGTGTTGCTCGCGCGTCGATAGCGTCAGCACGAAGCCGCGCTTGCCGTCGGCGTCCACCGTTTCGCCGGCGACGCGGCCGGGCATCTGGCGGATGTATTTTTCCTTTACCGCGAAGAGGCCCACGTACGGCCCGCCGAAATTCAGCGCGTTGCCGATGGACTGGCCTTCGCCGCAAACGATATCGGCGCCGTAAGAGCCGCCGGGCTCAATGGCGCCGAACGCCACGGCTTCGGTGAACGTCGCCACCATGAGCGCGCCCGCGCCGTGCGCGGCGTCGCCGATGGCTTGCAGATCGGTGATCGTGCCGAACACGTTGGGCGATTGCACGATGACGGCGGCCACGTTCGGCCCAAGCGCCTTCGTCACCGCCGCTTCGTCATCGACCGCGGCCGGCAGCGCCAGCACTTCGAGGCCGAGCGCTTCACACGCCGTCCGGGCGGTGTCGATGTAATGCGGGTGCACGCCGCCGGAGAAGACGATCTTCTTCCGCTTCGTCACGCGCGCCGCCATCATCGCCGCTTCCGCGGTGGCGGTGGAGCCGTCGTACATGGAGGCGTTGGAGACCTCCATGTTCAAGAGGATCGCGACCTGGCTCTGGAATTCGTAGAGCGCCTGCAGCGTGCCTTGCGCGATTTCCGGCTGGTACGGCGTGTAGGCGGTCAAGAATTCGCTGCGCTGAATGATGTGATCCACGGTCGAGGGCACGTGGTGGCGATAGGCGCCGGCGCCCAGAAAGAACGCAGTGCGGCCGGCGGGCGTATTCTTCTCCGCCAGCTTCTGCATGTGGCGATGCACTTCGACCTCGCCCTGCACCTTCGGCAGCGGGACGAGATCTTTCAGCAGCACGCTCTTCGGCACGTCGGCGTAGAGGTCGTCGATCGACTTCGCGCCAATGACCGAAAGCATCTGCTTCCGGTCGACATCAGTCAGCGGCAAATAACGCATTAGAGGCCCTTCACGTAATCGGCGTAGGCGGCTTCATCCATGAGCGCGTCGACGTCGGCCTTGTTGGCGACCTTGATCTTTACGAACCAGCCGTCGCCTTCGGGCGAGCCGTTGACGAGATCGGGCTGGCCAGAGAGCGCGGCGTTCACTTCGACCACCTTGCCGGCGATCGGCGCGTAGACGTCGGAGGCGGCCTTGGCGCTTTCGACGACGGCCATGTCCCTGCCGGCGGTGAAGTCGGCGCCGACAGCGGGGACTTCAACATAGACGACGTCGCCTAATTGCTCGGCGGCGTATGTCGAGATGCCGATGGTGGCGACGTCGCCGTCCAACCGCACCCACTCGTGATCTTTGGTGTACCGGGTCATGTGCGTGTCCCCTCAAGCCTTCTTCGGACGGAAATAACGATGCGGCACGAACGGCATCGGCGTGACGGTGGCGGCGCGGGCCTGGCCACGCACCATGAGTTCGACGCCCGCGCCAGGCGCGGCGTACTTGCTCTCGACATAGCCCATCGAGATCGGGCCATTGAGCACGGGCGAGAAGCCGCCGGACGTGATGATTCCGATCTTCTTGCCGTCCTTCATGATCTCGACGCCTTCGCGCGCCGGTGCGCGATCGTTCGGGCGAATGCCGACGCGCGTGCGCGGCGCGCCCAGATCGTATTCGCGCAGGATGCGCTTGGCGCCCGGGAAGTCCGCGGCTTCGCGGCGGCGCTTCTGGATGGTCCAGGCGAGATCGGCTTCGATCGGCGATGTCGTCGGATCGAGATCGTGGCCGTAGAGGCAGAGGCCGGCTTCGAGACGCAGTGAGTCACGCGCGCCCAAGCCCACGGGTTTCACCTCCGCATGCGCGAGCAGAGCTTCGGCGAGGTCCTTCGCATGTTCGGCGCGGACGAGGATTTCGTAGCCGTCTTCGCCGGTATAGCCCGAACGCGTAACGGTGATGCGGCCGAAGCGCTCGGTCTCAACGCGGCGCACGGTCATGAAGCTCATGTCCGCGAGTTCTGGGGCGATCACCGTCTCGGCGACTTGCGACGCAGTGGGGCCTTGTAGCGCCAAGAGGCAGCGATCGTCGGCGCGGACGAGATTGGCTTCGCCCTTCGTCGTCGCTTCGATCAGCTTCCAGTCGTCGAGCTTACAGCCGGCGTTGACGACGATGTAGAGATCACCCGCGGCGCCCGTTTCGGCGGGGCGCGCGATCATCAGATCGTCGAGCACGCCTCCGTCGGCGTTCAAAAGCATCGTGTAGCGGACTTGGCCGGCCTTCAGCCCCTGGATGTCCGCCGGCACGAGCCGCTCGATCAGCGCGGCGACCTTCTTGTGCGCTTCGTCACCGACGAGCCCGTGACCTTTCGGCAGCGCGAAGAAGCACGGGCCCATGTGGCTGACGTCGAACAGACCCGCGTGCTCGCGCGTCCAATTGTGTTCGGCGATCAGGCCTTCGAACTGGATCGGCATGTCGTAGCCGGCGAAGTCGGCGAACTTCGACGTGCGCGCGCGCCAGACCGGATCGAGCGGCAGCTTCAGAGGTTCGGCGTCGGCCATTGGCGAAGTCCCAGGTTTGCGCGGCGCGCACGAAAGCTCGTGCGCAGCCCCCGCTGTCCTGGCGCCTGAGAGATTTACTCCTTCGGCGGCCGCCCCACCGGGTCGGCTCTTTCCAGCGTGTTCATCCCCCTCGCGGTCCGGTTCCCTGAGAGTTTCCGGGGCGGTTGCTCCTTCGGGGGCGCGTCTTCGGCGCTCTCTCCCGCGGGGTTCGTATGTCTGGCCGGGCTGGGAACGACTCGCGTCGGCCGGGGCCCGTTGGGCCGGAAATTGGTCGCCGGAGGGGGTGAAGTCAATCGCCCCAACTGACGAGCTGATCGCCCCGCAAAATGGCCTCCGTTTCGGGCGTGTATTTGCCCCCGGAGTCTGAATTTGGGGCGCCGTGGAGGTCGAGCCCGCGCAGAAGCCGCAGCGGCGCGCGTGAGCCCTTTCGCGCCCGCACAATCACCCGTTTCGCCGGCTCGTCGGCGCGGGGCCGGATGGGGATAATTTCCGGCCCGCCGAGGCGGCCTTCCAGCGCGGCTAGGATTTCGGGAAGTTTGGCGGCGCGATGGATCATGGTGAGCGCCGCGCCACCGCTCAATTTGTCCGCCAGCACCGCGATCCAACGGTCGAGCGGTTCATCCGCAATGTACGCATGCCGCCGCGCTTCCGCAGGCGCACGGCCCTCACCCTCGGCGTCGAACGGCGGATTGACGAAGACGCCGTCGAACACGCCGAAATTCGCGCTTCGTTCGAGAACATCGCCTTCAACGATGTCGACGCGCGCGCTCATCGCGTTGAGGGCGACATTTTCGCGTGCGATTGCAGCCACGTTCTGATCGCGTTCGACGCCGACGATCTTTATGTTCTCATTGCGCGCTGCGACTGCGAGCAGCGCCGCGCCAACGCCGCAACCCGCTTCCAGCAAACGCGCGCCGTCACGCGCTTCCACCGCAGCTGCGAGCAGCAATGTATCGACGTTCACGCGGTAGCCGCGTGCGGGTTGGCGGATGCGGATACGGCCGTTCAGCAGCGCGTCTTCAGTGACGTCGGCGTTGGTCATAAAGCGGCGTGCGACCCTTCCGCGCGACTAGGCTTTGCGCGCTTGACCCTGTAAGGCCCTGACAGCATCGTTTTCTCCTGACGTGAAGGCAAGCGGAGGCCCCTTGGGACCGGCGGTCGGACAAGCGAAAAAGCCCGACGGCGGCCCGCATGCTGTGGATCGCTTGGCCGCGCTCTTGGCCGAAGACTTGGCTGCGGTGGACGTGCTCATCCACCAGCATATGACGAGCCCCGTCGGCGTCATTCCGAATTTGGCCGCGCATCTGATCGACGCTGGCGGCAAGCGCATCCGGCCACTGATCACGCTGGCGGCGGCGCGCCTCCTGGGCGGCGGTGGCGACGGCCCGCGCAAGCTCGCGGCGGCGGTGGAGTTCATCCACTCGGCGACGCTGCTGCATGACGACGTGGTCGACGTCTCGTCGATGCGGCGCGGCAAGCAATCCGCGAACACGATCTGGGGCAATTCCTCGAGCGTGCTGGTGGGCGACTTCCTGTTCGCACGTTCGTTCAATTTGATGGTCGAGACCGGCGACATCCAGGTGCTCGACATCCTGGCGCGCGCGGCCAGCGTCATCGCCGAAGGCGAAGTCATGCAACTCGCGGCGGCGAACGACGCCGACACGACGCGCGAGCGCTACACCGAAATCATCGTCGCCAAGACCGCGGCCCTGTTCGCCGCGGCGGCGAAGGCAGGCGCTGTAGCTGCGGGGCGCCCGGGCGCGGAAGCGACGGCGCTGGAAACGTTCGGACGCGAACTCGGGTTGGCGTTCCAACTCGTGGACGATGCGCTCGACTATGGCGGCATGAGCAGCGCCATGGGCAAGAATACGGGTGACGACTTTAGGGAAGGCAAAGTCACACTGCCGGTCGTGTTCGCGCGCGATGCGGGCGACGAAGCTGAGCGTGCGTTCTGGCGCCGTGTCGTCGGCGGCGAGCGGACGGATGACGACTTCCACCGCGCGCTGGCGCTGTTAAGGCGGCACGACGCGATCGGGCTGACGCTCGACGCCGCGCGCGAGCACGCGCAACGCGCGCGCGATGCGCTGATGACGCTGCCGGCGAACGCCTACCGCGAAGCGCTCTCGGATCTCACGGATTTCGTGGTCGAACGCGGCTATTAGGGCTTAGATGCCCTCGGCCAAGACGTAGCGGCGCGCCCGCACGGCGATCAGCAACGACAGCACCGCCAGCGCTGCCAGCGCAATGATCGGCGCAGCGCCGCCGATCTGCGCGACCACGAAGCCGATCACGCCGCACGCCAGCATCGCGATCCAGTACGCAATCGCCACGCGCGTGTGACTCCAACCGGCGCGAAGGCCAATCTGGTAGATGTGCTCGGAATGGCCTTCGAGCACCTTGTGTCCGGAGGCGACGCGGTACGCGAGTGTCAGCAGCGCGTCGGAGAGCAGTGGGAAGAAGAGGATCGGCGGTACAAACGGCGACAAGCCGGTGCGGTGGATCACGAGCACTGAGCCGAGCGCGCCCATCGCGCCGACGAACAGCGCGCCGGCATCGCCCGCGAAGAGCTTCCCTTTCGGAAAATTCCAGTAGAGGAAGCCAAGCAACGCGCCTGCCCCGCAAGCGCCCAACGCCACGCCGCTGGGCGAGCCACCCGCATAGGCGATGGCGCCCAGTACGAAGAGTGCGATGGCCATCGAGCCCATGGCCAGACCGTTGGAGCCGTCCATGAAATTCACGCTGTTGATCAACGTGAAAATCCAGAGCGCGGTGCCGACGAGCGCTGCCGGATAGAGGATGTTGAACGCGAGTTGGTCGGTGAAGCGTATCTCCGTCACCGGCCCAATGCTCCACGCCGCGGCGAGCGCCAGCGCGACGAACACGGCGATCTTCAAGCGCGGCCCTAGCGGACGCGCGTCATCGAGAAAACCCAGGATCAGGAACGCGTAAGCGTAGGCGCCGGTGATCAACAGCAGCCGCACGCCAAGCGCGTTGACTTCAGCGCGCCAATGCGTCGACACAAAGAAAAGCAGAACGAGACCGACGCCGAAACCCATCGAAACGCCGACGCCACCGGCCGTGGGCGTCGGTTCATCGTGTTCGTGTCGATCGTGGATGGGCACATCGAGCGGACCGGTCGCGATCAGCGCGCGACAGGCGAAGAGGCTCGTCACGGCGGCGATCGCAAGGCCGATGGCCAGCTCAAAAAACACGTATTACACCCCGGTTCGCACGGGGCTATCACGGCGTGGCGCTACGTCAAGACGCGACCAAGACACGTCGGCTTGATCCACCATTCTGGGTGCGCGGCGCTTAGCTTTTGCGCGAGAGCGGCTGCAGCGGCCGCGTCTTTGGTCAGCGCAAACATCGTCGCGCCGCTGCCGGAGAGCGCAGCGTAGGCGACGCCCGGTTCGTTCGCGAGCGCCGTTGCGATGTCGCCAAGTTCGGGCATGAGCGCAAGCGCGGGCGCCCAGAGATCGTTGCCCATCTTAGCGCAGGTGATCGCGTCGCCGCGGCTGTTCAGCTTTGGCGGCGCGCGCTCCACGAAACCGCCGCCAAGTCCCATCGCATCGAAGCGGCGGTAGACCTCCGCGGTCGAGAGCGGCTTCGTTGGATTGATCAACACGGCGTCGAGTTCGGGAACTGGGATGGGCGCGCATTCCTCGCCGGCCCCCGTCATGTAAGCGCTATCGCCGCTCAAGCAGACGGGCACATCGGCGCCGAGCAAGGCGGCGATCTCCGTCAGATCGGCGTCGATGTCCCAGAGCTCCGAGAGCGCGATCAGCGTAGCGGCTGCGTCGGATGAGCCGCCGCCGATGCCGGACGCAATGGGGAGATTTTTCTGCAGCGTAATCGCCGCGCCGCGATCCTCGGCAAGCGCCCGTGCGGCCTGGAGAACGAGGTTGTCGTCATCAACGGGCAGAGCGCGCGCGAATGGCCCGGTGATCGTGAGCGAAAGCGTCGCCGCTTCCGCCACTTCCACCACATCACCGACGTCCGCGAACATGACGACGCTCTGCAGCGGATGGAGGCCGTCGGCGCGCGGGCGGCCGACGGCGAGCGTGAGATTGATCTTCGCCGGCGCGAAGACCTTCATCGCCCTGCCGCGCGCGTCGGTGGGATCGGCGGCAAGCCGTTGTCGATCTTTTGCTGCAGCGCTTGTGCATCGTCGGGCTCGAGCGTGAGCGCGCGCCGCCATTGGAAGCGCGCCTCGATGCGCCGGTCCATGCGCCAATAGAGATCGCCCAGGTGTTCGTTGAGCGTTGAGTCCGCGGGTTCGAGTTCGACGGCGCGTTCGAGATATTCCAGCGCTTGATCGTACTGGCCCATCTTAAAGTAGGCCCAGCCAAGACTGTCGATGATGGCGCCGGAGAGCGGTCGGATTTGCACGGCGCGCTGGATCATGGCGAGGCCCTCGTCCATGTGCTCGCCGCGATCGATCCAGGTGTAGCCAAGATAATTCATGACATCCGGCTGATCCGGCGAAAGCTCGAGCGCGCGGCGGAAATCGCCTTCCGCTTCCGGCCAGCGCTGCAACCGCTCGCGGGCGACGCCGCGCGAGAAATAGAGACGCCAGTCGCTCGGCGTCTCGGAAATGAGCTGAGTGTAGAGCGGCTCGGCGTCGCCGTAGCGCTGGAAGCGGCGATAGAGATCGGCGAGCGCTCGGCGGGCGCGGATATCGCCGCCCTCGGCCGTCGCCTGCGCCAGCGAGATGGCTTCGCCTTGCTGATCCTGGTCGGCGAGGATGATCGCTTCCATCACGCGCGCGCTGACGGAGTACGGCGAGGTCGCCGGCACGCGCGAGAGCATGGCCCGCGCTTCGGCAGGATGATCGAGTTCCTTCTGCTCTTCGGCGAATGCGAGGCGCGCCGCGTCGAGCTGCGGATCGAGCATAAGCGCCAGCGTCAGCGTCGCGAGGCCGTTGGTGGAGTCGTTTTCCTGTAGATAGATCACGGCGAGGCCGTAGAGCCCGACCGCAGCGCCATTCGCCGCCGTCAGCCGCTCCGAGGCCGCGCCGCCCCGCGTGAGTGCGCGCTCGAGCGAAGGGTTCTGGCGCTGGGAGAAAGACTGCAGCAGTGCGACGGCCTCGTCGCGGCGGCCGGCGCGGTAAAGCGCGTCGGCGTGGCGCTCGACACCGGACGGCAGCCACAGACCACCGCCTTCGGCGGTCTGATACGCCGTCAGCGCGTCGTCACTGCGCCCCGCATAGTCGAGCGCCATGGCTTGCTGGAATGCGAACAAGCCGCCGTACGGACGCACGGACGACATCTGCTGCAATTCCATGGTGACGTCGTCGACGCGTCCCTCGCCCGTGCTCGCCCAGGTGAGCAGCATGCGCGCGGTCAACATCTCCGCCGCAGTGCCTTCCACCGCTTCGATCTCTTCGCGCGCTTGGCGCCAACGGCCGGTATTTATCGCATCGGCGGCGCGCACCAAGTGCGCGTAGCCGGGCGCATCGCCACGCGGCGCCATGCGTGTGACTTGCCGCGCGCGCTGCGCGTCGCCGGTGGCCAGCGCGGCGATGAGCGCGCCTTGGAGCAGTTCTTCGTCGTGCGGCGCGCGCAGCAGCGCGGCGTAGTAGCGATCCGACGCCGCCTGGTGGTCACGGCCGAGATTGGCGACGCGGCCGACCAGGAAATCCGCGTAAGCGTGCGAATTCTCCGGCGTCTGCAGCACAGTGGGCGTGCACGCAGCCAGAAGCAGGCCGGCCAGCAGCACGCCCCCCCGGGCCTGCATTAGAGATCGCCTCGCTGCGCCGGGCCGGTGGGCAGATTGACTTGCGGCGGTTCGCGGCGGCGCGGTGCGGGCTCGGTGAGACCACGCGACACCTTGCGCTCCAGACTGGCGCGACGGAGCGAGTCCGGCCTGTATTGCAACGCCCGCTGCCACGAAGCGCGCGCTTCGTCGCGACGGTTGAGACGCCAATAGACGTCGCCGAGGTGATCCAGGATTTCCGGGTTCGGGTCGTTGGCCGAAAGCTGGTTGGCGCGCTCGATCAGCGGCAGCGCGTCTTCGAAGTGGCCGTAAAGATAATAGGCCCAGCCCAAGCTATCGATGACGGCGTAGTCCTGCTGGCCGAAATTGAAGCCGCGCCACAACAGGCGATAGCCCTCTTCCAGGCCTTGCGGCTGCTGGATCAGCGCATAGCCCAGCGCGTTGAGACGCAGCACCGAGTCCGGCTGTTCGGCAAAGAGCTGACGCGCAACGCGGATGCCGTCGCTCCAGGCCTGCGGATCGTCCATCAGGATGGACACGTAGAGAAGCCGCGTATCGACACTCGGATCGAGTTCGAGCGCTTGGCGCATGTCGGCAGTGGCGGCGCGGACGTTGCCGCTGAAGCGGTGCGCATACGCGCGCCAGCCGAGGATGTCGGCCTTGTCCTTATTTTCCGGCGCCATGGCGAGCGCGCGATCGAAGGCGGCGATGGCGCCCTGGTTGTCGCCGGCGCGGCGCATGATGTCGCCGGCGGAGGCGACGATGGCCCAGCGCTGCGCGCCAAGTTGCGCTGCGCGCTGCGCGGCGGCGATGGCTTGCGGGTCGTTGTGGCGTTCAAGCAGGATGCCGGCGCGCACGATGTCAGCGTCCGGCGTGTAGACGGCGTCCTGCGGCATGAGATCGATCACGCGTTGCGCGCCATCGAGACCGCCGGCGTCGGCGAGTTGCTCTGCGGCGTAGAGACGCCAATCACCTGCGTCCGGCGCGAGCAACAAGCCCAGCTGCAGGAAGAGCGCGCCGGTCGTCGACGACAGGCCCGCGCGCGGATCCTGTTGCCCAAGCACCTGCGTGAGGTTTTCCGCCTGGGTAAGGTATTCCGACAGGAATAGCATCCAGCGCCCATAGGCGGTCTTCGCGTCGAGCGGCGCTTCCATTGGCCCTTGGCCAGCGGCGAGGCGCGCGAGATTGGTTTGCACATCGATCGAACGCGGCGCGAACGTTTGCACGATGCCGTAATAGCGGCGCGCCTCTTCGGTGCGACCGAGACGATGGCTCACAAGCGCGGCGCGATAAACCGCGTGGGTGACGCGCGCGGCGTTCAGCGAACGCTCAAACTCTTGCAAGTTGGTCGGCTCGCTATCGCCAGGCGGCGTCAGGTCGAGGCGGTCGACCATCTGGCCGTAAACGGCCGCCGCTTCGTCGAGACGGCCCGCTGCTTCGAACACCAGCGCGCGCTCTACTTCCGGCAGCGGCGCGGGCAGCGTGTCGGCGCCGCTATCGACGCGCTCGACGCCGCGATCGGCCCGGCCTTCGGCGGCGAGCAGGAACGGCTCAAGCATGTCGGCGATCGGACCGTTGATGCCGCCTTGCGACGCCGTCAGCACCGCGCGCGCTTCCCCCAGACGGCCGGCGGCGAGATCGTCAGTGAACGCGAGCACGGTCCACGTGGAGTTCGACTCGCCGCGCGCGATCGAACGGCGCGCTTCACGGACGAGATAATCGACGTCAGCTTCCAGCAGCGCCGCGCCCGGATCGGCGTAGGTGCGATCGGCGGCAGCGTTCGGCGGCGATGTGGTGCGCAATTGCGCGGTGGGTTCGCGGCCCGGCTCTTCGAGCGCGATGCGCGTGACGCCCGGCTCCGGACCTTTGTCGGATTGCGGCGCCGGTTGCGCGTTCGCGCTGCCCGCTGCCGCTGCCATGGCCGCCGCCAGGATCGCCCAACGCATCGTGATCAACCTTTCTGTCACAGCGTGCCGATCCCGCTCACATGTTCGGGTAGTTCGGTCCGCCGCCGCCTTCGGGCGTGGTCCAATTTATATTCTGGCTTGGGTCCTTGATGTCGCAGGTTTTGCAGTGAACGCAGTTTTGCGCGTTGATCTGGAACCTGGGATTGGCCCCCTGCTCGTCATAAAGCACTTCATACACGCCAGCTGGGCAATATCGTGTCGCTGGCTCGGCGTATTCCGGCAGGTTTACCCGGATCGGCACGGAGGGGTCGATCAATTTGAGATGAACAGGCTGGTCCTCCTCGTGGTTGGTGTTTGAGAGGTAAACCGAGGAGAGCTTGTCGAAGGTGAGAACCCCATCCGGCTTGGGGTAATCGATCGGCTTGTGCTTCGATGCTTTCTCAGTCGAGGCAGCATCGCTCTTGGAATGATGCTGCGTGCCGAAGAACGAGAAACCGCCCAAGAGCGTCGTCGTCCACATGTCGAACATGCCGACCACGCCGCCCCAGAAGGTGCCGAATTTCGAGAGAAACGGCTTGGCGTTGCGCACGCGGTAGAGATCCGTCCACACGCTGCTGCCGCGATACGCCTCTTGGTAGGCGTCGAGCGTGTCGCGCTGACGGCCTGCCTGGATCGCTTCGAACGCGGCTTCCGCGGCCATCATGCCGGTCTTCATCGCGTTGTGGCTGCCCTTGATGCGGGGCACGTTCACGAAACCAGCCGAGCAGCCGATCAAGGCGCCGCCGGGAAATGCGAGCGCCGGCACCGATTGGAAGCCGCCCTCGGTGATCGCGCGCGCGCCGTAGGCGATGCGCTTGCCGCCCTCGATGTGCTGACGGATTTCCGGATGCAGCTTGTGGCGCTGGAATTCGTCGAACGGCGAGATGTACGGGTTCTTGTAGTTAAGGTGGACGACGTAGCCCACGCTCACGAAACGCTCGCCCCAGTGATACAAGAATGAGCCGCCGCCGGTTGCGTCATCTAACGGCCAGCCGACCGTGTGCAGCACAAGACCGGGCTTGTGCTGCGCGGCGGGGACTTCCCACAATTCCTTGATGCCGATGCCGAACTTCTGCGGATCGCTCTTCTCGCACAGTCCGAACTTCTTCTGCAGCACCTTGGCAAGCGAACCGCGCACGCCCTCGGCGATGAACACGTACTTTCCGTGCAGTTCCAAGCCGGGCTGATAATCGCTCTTTTTTTGCCCATCGCGCGCAACGCCGAACACGCCGGCCACAACACCCTTCAGCGCGCCATGCTCGTCATACACCGCTTCAGACGCCGACATGCCGGGATAAATTTCGACGCCTAGCTCTTCCGCTTGCGCGCCCAGCCACTTCGTCACGTTGGAGAGCGAGGCAATGTAGTTGCCGTGATTGTTGAAGAGCGGCGGCATCAAGAACATCGGCAGCGATGCGCCACCGGCGGGACCGAGGATCTTGAACTCGTCTTGCGTGACGGGCGTGTCGAGCGGCGCGCCCTTCTCTTTCCAATCCGGGATGAGCTCATTCAACGCGATCGGGTCAATCACCGCGCCGGACAGAATGTGAGCGCCAACCTCGGCGCCCTTCTCAAGCACGGCGACGCTGATTTCAGCGCCGGCGTCGCGCGCCAGTTGCTTCAGCCGGATGGCGGCCGCGAGCCCCGCAGGACCCGCGCCGACGATCACGACGTCGTACTCCATCGCTTCGCGAGCGACGTCTTCTTCGGCCATTCCCAAATCCCTTACGTTTCGCGCGTGTTATCCCGGCTTTGTTGATTGGGCGAGTCCCGTCACAATGCGAGCGAATGGAGACCGCCGCCGATCCCCGCGCCGCCCGCGCCCTGCTCGCCTTCTGGCGTGCGGCTGGCGTCGATATGGAGGAAGCGGAGGCGATTTACGCGGGGGCGCCCACGCGTGGCGCCGCGCCCGCGGCGGCAGTGCTCGAGAAGCCGCCGCTCAATCGGCCCGTTCCGAAGCCACGCCCAAAGGCGTTGGCGGATGCGCCGGTTGAGAGCGCACGAGCCTTGGCTGCCGCAGCCAAGACGATTCCCGAACTCCGCGCCGCGGTCGAAAACTTCACCGGCTGCGCCCTCAAAGCGACCGCCCGCAACACAGTGTTCGCGGACGGTGTCGAGGGTGCGCCGGTGCTTGTGATCGGCGAAGCGCCCGGCAAGGACGAGGACGAACAGGGCAAGCCTTTCGTCGGCCGCTCCGGCCAATTGCTGGACCGGATGCTGGCCGCCATTGGCCTCGACCGGAGGCACAACGTTCTGATTTCAAACACGATTTACTGGCGTCCGCCGGGCAATCGCGACCCCACCCAAGGCGAGAGCCTAGCCTGCCTCCCCTTCGCCGAGCGGCTGGTCGAGCTCTCGCAACCCAAGCTTCTGATCCTGACCGGCAAGGCCGCGTCGCAAGCGATGCTGAAGCGCGAGGACGGCGTCACGAGATTACGAGGCCGTAAGCTTGGCTACACCCGAGAGGGGTTTTCGGCGCCCATCAACGCGCTGGTCATGCTTCATCCCGCATACTTGCTGCGTCGGCCAAATGAGAAACGGCTGGCGTGGGGGGATCTTCTCCTCGCCGAAACCTGGCTCGAAGAACTGGGCGTCGCTCGGGTTTCGCATCCCTAACGAATTCTGAAACGGGCTCCGATGACGCTTCGCACCGCCTTCGCCGCTCTCTCCGCTGTTGTGTGTTCAGCGGCAATCGTCGCGCCCGCCGCCGCCGAGCCGCGCGTGGTCGCGCTCTCCGAAAGCGATGAAGCCGCCTATCGCGCCGCGTTCGAAGCGATTGAGGCAGGCAATTGGCGCGGCGTTTCCTCCGCTCTCGGCCGCGTCGACGACGATGCGCTGGTTGGCGTGGTGCGCGGGCGCATGCTGCTGTCGCGCGCCTATCGCCCGGCCTGGTCCGAGTACACGCAATGGCTCACGCGCTACGGCGACTACGGCATGGCGAACGCCGTGTACGACCGCGCTATGGCCTCGCGCCGCCGCCGTTCGCGCGCGCAAGCGCCCTATCCGCAAGCCGGTGGCTCGCGCCGTTTGCCCGGCACGCCGCCCGCCATCGTCGATGACAGCGCATCGGCGCGCGTTGCGATGGAACGCATCATGGAGCGCATCGGCGCCGGTGATGATGCCGGCGCGCGCTCGCTTGCGTCCGCGCAACTTTACGGCCCGCGTTCGGGTCAAGCGGCGTGGCAACTGGGTCTGATCGCCTATCGCCAACACGATTACGCCGAAGCGGTGCGTCAGTTTGAAACCTCCGCGCGCTGGCCGCATCACGGTGGCTGGGCGTTGGCGGCTGCACATTACTGGGCCGCGCGCTCGCTGCTCGCCGCCGGCGAAACACGCGGCGTGACGCGGCATTTCGAAGCGGCCGCCGAACGGCCTTGGACGTTCTACGGCCAGCTTGCCGAAGCGCAGCTCGGCCGCGAAAGTTCACTCTCATTCGCGCCGCCAGAACTCGATGCGGAAACGCTGACGCGCTTCATGGAGCGCCATCCCGGCGCCCGCCGCGCGGCAGCGCTCGCGCAACTCGGCCGTCTCTCCGAAGTCGAAAGCGAAATGCGCCGCCTGCACGGCGATCTCAACTCCAGCGAAGACACCACATTCCTTGCACTCGCCGTCGCGCTCGAAGCGCCGAGCGCGCAATTGCGCGCCGCCGAATACGGCGGCCGTGAAACGGCGTCGGGCTTCTGCCCCACCACCTCGTTTGTGCCGGATGACGGCTTCGCGCTCGACCGCGCGCTGATCTACGCGATCGTGCGCCAGGAGAGCTATTTCAATCCGAAGGCGGTCAGCGTTTCCAACGCGCGCGGCTTGATGCAGCTGCTGCCGTCCACCGCGCGCGACATGGATCCGTCGGTGAACTATCGGCGCCGTCCGCAAGGCTTGTTCGATCCGGGTCTCAACATGCGCCTTGGCCAGAACTACGTGCGCTGGCTGATGACGGAATTCCACAATGACGGCGATCTTGGCCGTGTCTTCGCCGCGTACAATGGAGGCCCGGGCTGGCTCGATCGCTGGATTCAGACGCAGCCGTCCGACATCGATCCGCTGATGTTGCTGGAGACCATGCCGCGCGCTGAAAGCCGCGACTATGCCGAGCGCGCGCTCTCGCACATGGCGCTCTGCCGCAAGGCGTATGGGCAACCGACGCCGGAGCTTGATGCGCTTGCCGCCGGCCGGCCTGCGCTCTACACGCCGCTCGATGGGCGTGGCGTCGCGGTCGCCGCACCGTAACTGGACCGCGGGCCTTCAGGCCCGCTCTTCTCGCGCCGAGTTAGACTGCACGTCTGAAGACGCGCGCTCCAGTTACTCCGCCTTCGCCAGCTCCACCGGATCGGCGCCCATCAGATAGCGCGCCATCAGCACGAGGTTGCGCCACGCGCGGTTGTCGTAGCCGCCGCGCCGGTGCTGCTCGGCGCTGCTGACAATTTCGGTCTCGAGCAGCGTTAAACGCCGGCGGCCAATGCGGCGGATGATCTCGACATCCTCCATCGCTGGAATGTCCGGATAGCCGCCGATCGCGTCGTAGAGATAGCGCGAGATGAGCAAGCCCTGATCGCCGTACGGCAGCTTCATCACCTGTGCGCGCAGGCGTGCAAGCTGCATGGCGCGGCGTGCAGCGGGGCCGGCGTCTGCGAAGCTTAGGCGGAACGCCGCCGCACGTTTGCGCGCTTGCGGTTGCTGCAGAAATGCTTCGACTTCCGTGATCCAACCCTCGCGCAACACCGTGTCGGCGTACAGAAAGAGCAGCCACTTGCCCTTGGCGACGCTTGCGCCGGCGCGCATCTGCTTGGCGCGGCCTTGCGCACTCTGCGTGATCTCGCAGCCCGCAGATTCGGCGAGCGCCAATGTGTCGTCGGTTGAGCCGGCGTCCGCGACGATGACCTGTTTCACCAGTCCGCCCATCGACGCCGCGACGAGCGGCTGCAGCGCGCGCTCGAGCTGCGGCGCCTCATTATTGGTGGGGATAACAACTGAAATCATCGCGCCCGCGATCTCACGCGATGGGTGCGCGTTGTAAAGCCCGTGCGCGCGCTAAGTGCCCGCTTCACGGCGCGGAGTCGTCGTTGGCGGCGTGGCCGAGGCTTGCGGTGGAGGAGTTGGCGGCGCGGCGGGCGGCGGCGTGCCTGGCGCCCGCGCCGGCGGCGCTTCCGCCGTCATGCGGGTGCGCACCCGTGTCATGAAGCGATCGAGCAGATCGGTGCGCGCCACCGCGCGCGCGACTTCGCGGATGCTCGCGCCTTCGGCGTTGATGCCTGAGGCGACCACTTCAAAGGCGTCGGCTTCGGGTGAACCCGACATATCGCCGGCATAGTCGCGATAGAGCTGACGCACGCCCGTGTCGTTTCCCGCCAGCGTCATCGCGATGCCGGCGCGCAGGACCATCTGGCGATCGTTTTCGTCAAACGGCAACGCGCGGTCGCGCATGCCGAGCAGCGTGCGCAATTCCGAGGACGCGCGATCCCAATCGCGCGCGCGCCACGCCGCTTCGGCGCGCACCGCTTGCGCATCGGCGCTGCGGTCACGCTCCACGAGTTCGACGGCATGATCGAGACGGCCCAAGCCGAGCAGCGCGCGGGCTTCAATGATACGGCGCTCCGCCAGCAACGGCGCCGGCATGTTCGGCTGGCGCGAACCGGCTAACGCCGTCAGCGCGCGATCAGGCTTGTCGTCCATCAGATAGATGGCCGCAAGGTCACTGGCGACCTGCGCCTTGCTCAACCCTTCGAGCCGCTCGTCCACTTGGTGCTGCAGCAATTGCGCCGCTTGCTCCAAGAGATCGACCTGCACGAGGCGCCCTGCAAGCAAGCGCACGATGCGATCGCCATTGGGCCCAACGGGTGTGAGATCGCTGAACTCGTAGAAAAGGCCGAGCGCCTGGATCGGTTCGATCTGATCGGCTTCGCCGTCGAGGAAGAGCCGCTCGAACAACGTCTGCATGTCCGCCTGCAAACGCCGCGCTTCCGGGTTCATGGGATAACGCTCAGCGGTCGTACGCATCACCGCGAGCGCTTCGCGCCAGCGGCCGAGTTCGGAATAGACATCGCCCAGGGTCGAAACGATGGAGAGCTCAAGCGTATCGCCGCGCCAGCGGAAGCGCAGCGCTTCCAGTGGCTCGATGACATCGACTGCGCGCATGGCGCCGCTCGCGCGCCGCAGGCGGATCGCTTCAAGCGAAGCGCGCACAGCGACTTCCTCGTCGCGCGAGCGGCCGAGTTCGTCGAACAGCGCCAGCGCATGCGTGGGGTCGTTTCGCGCCACCATGAGACGCGCATCGATCAAGCGCGCCTGCAAGCGGATCGATTCCGAGGACGCCTGCCCCATCGCCGCACGCGCAGCGGCCTCGGCAGCGGCGTGATCGCCCAACTCAAGCGCCGCCTGCGCCAACGCAAGCTGGAAACGCGCGCGCCAGGCGGGCGGATGCTCTTCCATGGCCCCGATGCCGCGCTCAAGCTCGCGCCGCGCGGTTTGCCAATCCGCCTTTTGCGACGCCGCATAGCCGCGCCAAAGCGCGGCGGAAGGATTGTCGTTGAGCGTCGAGGCGTTGAGATCGGCGAGCGCCGCGTCGCTGCGCCCCATCATGACGTTGGCCGCCCCGCGCATGAGCCGGAATTCCGGATCGAGTTCGACCAGTTCGCCCTGGTTGACGGCGACGATGCGCAGCGCGCCCAAGGCCTCTGGCGCGAGCTCGTTTTGCAACAGGAAGCGCGCAAGCTCCATACGCGCCGTGACGGGCGCACCTTCCATCGTGCCTTCGGAAGCGGCGCGCCGCGTCAGCGACTCGATGCGCGCGCGGACTTGCGCGAGGGTCAGCCCCCGCTGCGCCTGCGCTTGTGGTTCTTCGCCGTGATCGCCGAGCGCCTGCTCAAGCAGCGCCGCGTTCGCACTGGTCGCGTGCGGGGCCTGCGGCGCGGCGGCGGCGATAAGCCCCTGCTCGCCATTGCTGACGATGAGGTTGCCGTGATCGAACACCGCCGTCACGCCATCGGCGCGCGGCTCGATGACGGCGCCGTGCGCGGTGGGTAGGACAGCCGCTTCAACAGTCGCGCGGCGCGCATCGACGCCCTTAGCCGGCCCACCGATGAGCGCCACGCCAATGCGGTCGCCAATCTCAGGATCGGTAATCCAACGCACCGCGCCATCACGGCCGAAATTCACCGTGAGCCGGCCCGCGCCCTCGGCGCTGACTTGGCGCGAGAGCGCGGCGCGTTCGCCCTGCGTCGCGCGCGCGCCAAGCGTGAAGGTCCACGCGTTGTCGGCGGCGGCGGCGGAGACTTGAATATCCGGCGGCGCGGGAATGCGCAGACCGACCACCCCGTCGCCGCGCACGACTTCGATGTCCTGGTGACGGCGGCCGGCGCGCGCAACGCCGCTTAGATTCATTTGCCCGCCGGATGCATCGAACAAAATCCAGATCGCCTCGCCGCGCCGGAACGCGGCTGCACGCGCGGGCGCATTCCAGTTCACGGTGATGCTGGTGTCGTTGGCGCCTTCAACCAATTGCACGCGGCCAGCGCCGGTCACCGGACGCTGGCCGGGAACCGGCGCGGTCGTTGTCCCATCCGCCGCCGTCGTGATTGTCGACGGATCGGGCGCGATGAGGTCGACGATGACGCGATTGCCATCGACGAAGTTGCGCTGCCGTACGCCCGGATCGAGCGTGAGCGTGAGGCGCACCGGCGCGCCCGCCGCACTTGTCTTGCGCACGTCGCGCACGAAGCGCGGCAGATTTGCGCGCAGCTCGGCGATGTCCAGGTCGGCGCCGCGCGAAAAGCGCAGCTCCAACCGGCTGCCTGTGAGCGTCGGAGTCACGGTGGTGGCGCCGGCGAAGCTGAATGCGAGGCGCGTGTAGCCCTCTTGCACGCCAACCGTGACGGTCGCCGTCGGCGCCGGCGCCATGCGCGGCGGCGGCGGAGGTGGCGGCGGCGATGCAGCGACGGGCGTCGTCGTCACCGCTGGCGGCGGCGACGGTGGTGGCGCAGCCGGCGGTGGCGGTGGAGGGGGCGACGCAGCGATCGGCGAAAGATCCGTTGGCAACGGCCCCGTCGGCCCACGCAGCACCGGCGCGTCGGGCGCTTGCGGGGTCGGCGCAGCACTCGGCGTCACCACGGTTGCGGGCGGCGGCGGCAGCGGTGGTTGCGGCGGCGCGGTTTGCGTTTGGTTTTGCGCAGGCGGCGTCAACACCACCGGGTCGGCGATGGCCGACGGTGCTGCAATCACCGCGGTGGCGGCGATCACGACCGGAGACTTGCGCAGAAACTTCATCGGCGCTGGCGCTTCTTTCCCAAATCCTTCCACCCGCGCCGGTTAAGCGCGGGTTTAACGGCCTGCCTGCGGCGTCGGCGTGGTGGTGGGCGCGGTTCCACGCGTGCGCGCGAGCAGATCTTCACCATCCCGCGGCGGACGCGCCCGGTCAGCCAGCATGGTGGTCAGGCGGCGCGCGCGCTCGGGCTGCATGCGGCCCATGACTTCGGCCAGGTTCGCCTGCCGCATCCGGCCGGCGACCTGCACCAACACGTCATCGTCGAGGCCATCGAACACCGCGGCGGCGTCCTTGGCGCGCATGCGCTGGTAAACGTCCACAAGCCCCGTGAGCCGCTGTTCCTGCGCTTCGTCCAGACGTCCGAGAAGATCGTTCACGGTGGTTTCGAGCGTGTGCAGTTCGGCCAGACGCTCATCCAAGCGGCGTTCGGCGGCCAGCATCAGATCGTCTTGCGTTTCGAGCGCCGTGGCGCGCTGGTTCAGCGCATCGCGGCGCGCGCCCAACGCTTGCAGCACCTGCACTTCCGCTTGGCTCAGGCCCGCCATGTCTGCAACGGTCGGCACGCAGCTCGCAGCGGGCGCGGGCGCTTGCGCCGGCGTCTGAGCCGGCGCCGCATGGTTTTCAGCTTGCGCCGTCTGTTCGTGAGGCGCCTCAGTCACGCTCTGCGCGAGCGCCACGGTCTTCAGCCCCAACAACGCCGCCATGCCCGCCATGACAGCGGGAAACAGCCGCGCTTGCGCAGGCGTTCGCGGCTTCCTCGGCTTAGGCTCGGAGGGCTTGAACGAAAACATCAGACGCTTCTCCGCGCGCCGCCGCCGAGGTCGGCGCTTGATCGCATTCGCCCGGCCCCGAGACCAAGGCGATCCGCCGTCGCGCGCGCATCGTTGATGCGCGCCTGCAGATCGCGCCCGGCGTCTTGCGCCGTGGAGCGCAGCGATCGCACCGCGGCCTCGGCTTGCGCGGTGGCTTCCACCAATTCAATCGCCGCGGCGCGCACGCCGTCTTGCCCGCTGCGGAGCGCGGCGAGTTGGCGGTCCAGGCGCCAGAAGAAATAAAGGCAGGCGGCCAACATGAGAGCGAGAATGCCTTCAAACGTCATTGTAATGGGGCTCATCGTCCGCCTCCGAGTTTCATCACGGCCTGTTGTGAGGCCGGTGAGATTGGTCTTTCGATACGCACCGCGAGCGCGTGGCCCATACGACCTACGCGACCGCTCGACAATTCCACCTGCCCGCACATGAGCTTGACCGGCGAGTCCACCGCGGCATCCAGCATCAAGGTGTCGCCGACCTTGAGGTTCAGCATCTTATGCAAGGGCTGACTCAACTCATCCAACACCGCGCGCACTTCGAGCTTGGTGTTCCAGAGTTCACTGGCGAGGTGGCCTTCCCAAATATTGTCGCGGCCAAACTTCTCACCCATGAATTGCTGCAGCAGCATCTTCCGGATCGGCTCGAGCGTGGCGTACGGCAGCAGCAATTCGAGCCGCCCACCGCGATCTTCCATATCGATGCGCAGTTTCACCACGATCGCCGCGTTGGGCGGGCGCGCGATGGCCGCGAAGCGCGGATTGGTTTCGATGCGGTCGAGCTTGAAATCTACTTCCGTCAGCGGCGCGAAGGCTTGCTTGGCGTCGGCCAGCACGACTTCGATCATGCGCGTGACCAGCATGCGCTCGATCGTGGTGTAAGGCCGGCCTTCGACGCGCGTCGAGACGCTGCCGCGACGGCCGCCGAGGAGCACGTCGACCACCGAATAGATCAAATTGGAGTCAACGGTGACGAGCCCGAAATTGTCGAGCTGCTCGGCGCGGAACACGGCGATGATCGCCGGCAGCGGGATCGAGTTCAGATAGTCGCCGAAGCGGATCGAACTGATCTGGTCGAGGCTGACTTCGACATTATCGCTGGTGAAGTTGCGCAGGCTCGTCGTCATCAACCGCACCAAACGGTCGAAGACGATTTCGAGCATCGGCAGGCGCTCGTACGAAACCAACGCCGAATTGATAATGGCGCGGACGCCGGTGCGCCCCGCGCTATCGTCGTCGCCCAGACCAAAGCCCAGGAGACTGTCGATCTCGTCCTGATTAAGAATGCGCTCGGGCGCCTGGCCATCGCCGCCCGCGTCGTTGGCGGCGTCCGCTGACCATTCGTCCGCGCCTGGCTGTGCGTCGGCGGGCTCGGCGCTCATTACTGCACCAGCATTTCTTCGATCAGCACCGCGTTCACTTGCGTGGGCGCGATGGCGAGATTGACGCGGCGCAGCAACTCGAGCCGCAAGCGGTACGCGCCTGCGGAGCCCGCGAGGTCATCCGTGCGCATTTCGCGCAGGAAGCCGTTGAATTGATCGGTCACGCGCGGCACCGCTTCGGTGAGCGCCGTCACCGCTTCGTCGTCCGGCGCTTCGATGGTGAGCTTGAGCTTCAAATAGGCCGGGCGCCCGTCCGCGCCCTGGATGTTCACCAGCATCTCCGGCAAGCCGACGAACACAACACCTTCGCCCTGCGTAATAGTGGTGCCGTTCGGACCTTCAACGGCGGCGTCTTCGCCGCCTTCGCCACCGCCATGGTGGCCCTTGGACTTCTGCTTGCCGTGTCCGCCCTCTTCGGCGTGCTGTTCGCCGCTGGGCTTCGCCAGCAGCAGATACGCCGCCGCGCCGCCGCCGCCGAGCACCAGGATCGCGGGCAAGATGATGAAGAGCACGAGCTTCTTGCCCGACATCTTCTTTTTCTTGCCCTCACCCTCCGCGCCTTCGACGCCTTCGCCCTCAGCCGGCGGCGCAGCGCCCTCGGCTTCAGTGTCGGCTTCAGGCTTCTCGCCCTTTTTCTTCTTGTCTTTCTTCTTACCCAGCATGGCGGAATCGGAGCCCTGTTAATCCGATCCTTGGTGGGGATGTTCTGGTTAAGAATGGGTAGCGACCCGGCAAAACTTGCCGCCAACCCGGCAGGAATGCGCCCGCCATTCACTACGCCGCTGCGGCCAGACCCATGTAAATCAAGCGATTAACCACTGGCACGCGCATTGCAACGTTAACCGCGATGGATAACGCACTCATGCTCGGCCTGCAGACGCAACGCGTGCTGCAACGGCAGATGGATGTATCCGCCAACAATCTCGCCAACATCAACACCACCGGCTTCAAGGTCGACAGCGTGGTCTTGGAAGAGACCGACCGCACGGGCGCGGAAGCCGACGCCGATCCGCGCAACATCCGCTTCGTGCGCGATGTCGGCCTTGCCCGCGACATGAGCCAGGGCCCGATCGCGATGACGGGCAATCCGCTGGATGTCGCCATCGAAGGGGATGGATTTTTCATGGTCGAGGGCCCGTCGGGCCCTCTCTACACGCGCGATGGCGCGTTTCAGCTAACGGGCGATGGGCGCCTCGTGACCTCAGACGGTCGCGCGGTGCTCAGCTCGGGGGGAGCGCCGATCGTGTTCGATCCGCAGGGTGAGAGCCCGACGATCGGACGTGACGGCGCTATCAGCGTGGCCGGCGTCGAAGCCGGCCGCATCGGCGTGGTGAAGTTCACCGCGCCGGGCGCGCTCTCAAAGGTCGGGGACAACCTTTGGGACGCGCACGGTCAACAAGGCGGTCAATTCGAAGGCGTAATGGTTCAGGGCTCTCTTGAGGGCTCGAACGTTCGTCCGGTTCTCGAACTGACCCGCCTCATAGCAATATCGCGCGCTTACCAATCCGCCGCAAAGATCGTTTCGGATACGGACGGCTTGCGTAAGAGCGCGATCGAGCGGCTCGGCCGCTAGGAGTCCCAATAGATGCGTGCACTCTCAATCGCCGCCACGGGCATGCAGGCCCAGCAAACGAACGTCGACGTTATTTCGCACAACATCGCGAACATGAACACGACGGCGTACAAACGTCAGCGGGCCGAATTTTCGGACATGCTCTACCAGAATTTGGAGCGACCGGGTTCGACGTCGTCCGCATCGGGTGCAATCCTGCCAACCGGTATTCAGATCGGCGTCGGCGTTCGCACGGAATCGGTCAGCCGTGACAATGGCCAAGGCGGCATGAACGCCACCGGCAACGCCTACGATCTCGGCATCAACGGCCGCGGCTTTTTCCAAGTGACGCTGCCATCCGGTCAGACCGGCTATACGCGCGCCGGCAATTTCGCGGTGAACGCGGACGGCCAGCTCGTCACCGCTGAAGGCTTTCCAGTCGAGCCTGCCATCACGGTGCCGCAGGAAGCGACGGCGATCCAGATTTCGCGCGACGGCATCGTCGAAGTGACGCTCGCCGGCCAGACCGATCCGCAGCAGCTCGGCCAATTGGAAATCGCCAGCTTCATCAACCCGGCGGGTTTGGAAGCCATCGGCGACAACATGTATCTGGAGACGCCCGCGTCCGGCGCAGCCAACGTGGCGACACCCGGTTCGCCCGGTCTCGGCACCGTAATGCAAGGCTATCTCGAATTGTCGAACGTCAACGCGGTGGAAGAGATTTCGTCGCTGATCGTGGCGCAGCGCGCGTACGAAATGAACGCGCGGGTGATCACGGCGGCGGACGAAATGCTGCAAGCCACCACGCAATTGCGCTGAGGTCGAACATGCTCCGCTGGCTCTGCGTCGCCGCCTGCCTCTACTTCACACTCGCCGCAACCGCGTTCGCGGATCCGGTCACGCTGCGTGCGCGCATCGAAGCGAGCGGCCCGGCTATCACGCTGGGCGACGTGTTCGACGGCGCGGGCGCTGTCGGCGGCCGCGCCATCGCGCCGGCGCCGCCGCCGGGGCAAATCACGACGCTGTCGGTGCCGTTGCTTGCCGCCGCCGCCTCCGCCGCCGGCCTTGAGTGGACGCCGCCCAGCGATCTGCGCGAAGTGCGTGTCGTGCGCCCAGGCGGCATGGCCGCGACGATCGCGCCGCAAGGCGGTGGGCGCCAAATCACTGACGCCGCCGTGCGCCGGGGCCAGATGGTCTCGCTGGTGTTTCAAGCGCCGGGTATCACCCTCGCGACGCGCGCGCGTGCGCTGGAGGATGGTGCGATCGGCCAACCGATCCGCCTGCAGGCGATCTCGTCACAGCAAGTCATCGACGCCGTCGTAACCGCGCCAGGCGCGGCGGCGGTGTCTCAGTGAGCAAGGACCTCCTCATGCGCCAACTCGCCCTCCTCGCGCTCGCCGCCAGCGCCGCGGGATGCGCCAGCGTCGATGTGGGCGAGATGCGGCAGGATGCGCTCGCCGCACCGGGCGTCGCCTACAACGCCGCGCGTTCCGCGCTCGCGCCGCCGCAGTTTCAGCCTGTGGGCTCACCTGCCGCGCTCACCGGCGGCCAACAGCAAACCATCCCGCAGCCGCAGCCTGTTGCGTTTGAAACGCCGCGCGCCGGCTCGCTCTGGCGCTCGGGCTCGCGCTCGTTCTTCAATGACCAGCGCGCCGGCCGCATCGGCGACATCCTCACTGTCAACATCGAGATCGACGACAAGGCGCAAGTCTCGAACTCCTCCTCGCGCTCGCGCGACAGCTCGACCTCGGCCGGCGTCGAGCACTTCTTCGGCCTCGAAGACACATTGGGCCAAGTCTTCAACGGCGCGTTCGATCCGTCGCAAATGGTCGGCGCGGAATCAGAGTCCGAGCACAACGGCACCGGCGCGATCAACCGCCAGGAAAAGATCGAACTCACTGTCGCCGCCGTCATCGTCGACCGCCTGCCCAACGGCAATCTGGTGATCGCGGGCCGTCAGGAAGTGCGCATCAACGCCGAGCTGCGCGAACTCACCGTCTCGGGCATCATCCGCCCGGAAGACATCACAGCGTCAAACACGATCGATCACACCCAGATCGCCGAAGCCCGCATCGCCTATGGCGGCCGCGGCCAAATCAGCGCCGTACAGCGCCCCAATTGGGGCCAGCGCTTCGCCGACGCGATTACACCCTGGTGATCTAATTCACCCGCCGCTCTCTTCCTGCCCAGAACGGCTCACGCAACTCACGGCGGAGGATTTTGCCCGACGAAGAACGCGGTAGCGGCGCTTCGCGGACATCCACGCTCTTCGGCGCTTTGTAGTGCGCGATGCGTTCGCGGGCGTAGGCGATGATGCTTGCCGGGTCGGGCGTGACGCCGGGCTTCGGCACGACGATCGCTTTCACCGCTTCGCCCCACATATCGTCAGGCACACCGATGACGGCGACTTCGGCGACGTGCGGATGGCCGTGGATCGCGCTCTCGACTTCGGCCGGATAGACGTTTTCCGCGCCGGAGACGATCATGTCCTTGATGCGGTCGGAAATGTAGATGTAGCCGTCTTCATCCATGTAGCCGGCGTCACCGGTCTTCAGCCAGCCATCGTCGTCAATCGTCGAGCGCGTTGCGCCATCGTTATTGAGATAGCCGCGCATGTTGGCCGACGACCGCGAGGCGATCTCGCCGACTTGGCCCACCGGCAGCACGTTGCCGTCCGCGTCCTGGATACGAATTTCGACGCCGGGCACCGGCAGGCCGGCGGAGCGCATGCGTTGATTGCCGGCGGGATCGTGATCCTCAGGCGGCAGATAGACGATGGTGCCGCAGGTTTCGGTCAGCCCATATTGCTGCACGAACTCGCAGCCGAACACCTCCATGCACTCGCGCAGCAATTCGAGCGGAATGGGCGAGGCGCCGTAGAAGATTTGGCGGAGCTTGGAATAATCCGTGCTGCGCGCCTGCGGCATGCGCACGATGAATTGCAGCGCGGCCGGCACCATGAAGAGCTTCGCCACCCCCTCGCGCTCGAAGATTTCCAATATCTCCATCGGATTGAAGTCGCGCGTGACGACGGCCGTGATGCCGTTCAGCAATCCGACGAGCCCCCACCCTGTGCCGCCGATGTGCGCGACCGGCATGGCGACCATGCTGACGTCGTCTTCGTACGTCTGGTTCCAGCGCATCGGCGTTTGCGCGGCGAGCTTGCGCGCGGCGATGATGTTGTCGTTGGTAAGCATGACGCCCTTCGGCTTGCCCGTGGTGCCCGAGGTGTAAAGCAGCACCGTCACATCCGCCTGGACCGCGGATTGGCCCGGATCGATGGCCTCATGCACGTCGCGCCAATTCTCATACATGGGCAAGGTGTGCGCACCGGGCTCCATGGCGATGCGCTTGATATGATCTTGCATGCGCGCGGCGGTCTCGACGCCGTCGCGATCCACAAACAGCAGCTTTGCGCTCGCGTCGGCGGCGATGTAGCCCGCCTCCTCCGCCGACAGACGCCAGCCGATCGGAACCATGATCGCGCCGATCTTTGAGGCGGCGATCAGCATTTCGAAATAATGATCCGAATTCTTGCCGAGATAGGCGATGACGTCGCCATAGCCGATGCCCTCGGCATGCAAGGCTTGCGCAGCTTGGTTGGTGTGACGGTCGAAGTCCGCGAACGTCGTCACCCGGCCTTCGAACTTCAGCGCGATCTTGTTGGGCCGCGCCTTGCCGTGATGCCGGGCGATGTCGCCGAGCGTGGGCATGCGGTCCCACTCTTCAACCTTCAACGCCGGTTCGGCCATGCCACGCGCTCCCAATGGACCGCCAGCACCTTGCGAAGCTGACGGTCCAAAGGCAAGCGCGCGCCCTCACCACCCCGCGGCCTGCGCCAACGCGATGGCCAAACCGTCAGGCCGTGCGCCGCGCACACGCGCACCGTGCAGCTCAAGGTGCGCGCGGATTCGGTCCCAGAGGCCCTGGGTGATGTTGATGTTGGCGTGGCCGCGGATTTCGCCCACGACCCACAGACCCTGCGTATCGCGCACGATCTCAATGACCGCGGGCTCGCCGCCCACTGCCTCGTAGTACGCTGCCTTGCCGCGCAGCAGCAGCGGGATGCGGTGCTTGAGGCAGTTCTCGAAGCGCAGCGCGGCGCTCTCGATCTGCGCCACCGTCGCCAGCGGGGTCAGCCAATCGGCGCCAGGAACCGGCGGCGGCGACAGCTGCTCGAGGCCGATGGCTTCGATGAGCATGCGGAAGAGCGCTTGCGAGGTGCGCGCACGCTCAAACCGGTCCGCCACCCGCGCGATCGGACGCTCGTCGTTGCCGACGGCGCGCTTCACGCCGCGCGCCACCAAGTCCGCTACGAAGGACGTGGCGATGGTGGCGACGATACGCGTACGGCGCAGTTGCGGCTGCAGGCGCGTCAAAACCAGCACAAGCTCGCGGTCAATGCTGGCCGCGTGACGCAGCACCTTCGCGCCTTGCGGCTCGCCGAGCAGCGCGACCAGCAGACGGAAGTCTTCCGCCGTCCAGCCTTCGTCCGACATCTTGCGGAGCGCTTCGACGAACCCGTCGGGCGCGCCGGGCAGATAGCGGCCGACGATGCGCTTCAGCGACCATGTCTCCAGCGCTTCGGCCAGTTCGGCCATGTCGCGCTCGGAAACCGGTGCGTTGATGCGCGCGGCGACGATCGCCGCAGCCTTGCGGCGCGGCGGTTCGGCGGCGAAGTACGCCGTGTGCGGGCGCGGCCACACGCGCGCAACCGCACCCGCGAGCGGACCCGCGTCGGCGACCAGCGCAGCATTGGGCGCATAGGGAACGGCGCGCGCGGGACGCGGCGCCAATTCGACAATGGCAGGCATTTTCCGGTTCTCCGATCAGGGCGCTTGAAGGCTCCCGATCGGCGACAAACGTGCGCGACCGGGCGCTTAGACGCCGGTTAGTGGGTGCGCTGGCGCGCATCTCCGCGTTGGTCGCGTGTGTCGTTGCATTCCGGTCTTCCAGTTGAGGCGCGGGAAAAGTCCCACGCGGGATGGGCGGGATACATGAACTCCGCTTCTGGCGAAAGTGGGGCCGCTCAAAGAAGTGCGCGCGATGCACGCGCGATACACATGGCGCTTACGCGAACGAGAGCGCCGCGTACGCGCCGGCCCACGATGCAAGCGCCGTCGCAAACGCGCCCCAGCTCATGTCGGCAACGGTGACTGCCGACGACCACGTCTTCAGCGTCGACCAATTGGTGAGATTGTAGGTGGCGTAGGCGACGAGCCCGAGCAATCCGCCCGTGACCAGCGCCTTGGCGGGCGAACCGGCCGTCACCGCGGGCCACACCGCAATCAGCGTCGTTCCGGCGAAGTAGATCAAATAGAAAGCGATTGCCGGGGGCAACTTCGCCTTCGCGGCCATCACGTCAGCGAGACGCGGCCGCTAGAACCGGTTGGCCAGAGCGCTCAGCCAGAGAAAGTCGAGCGCAATGAAGGCGGCGCCCGTGGCCGCGAACGCTATGAGGAATTGCATGCGCTGGATACGCGCCAGCGCGCGTTTGGTTCACCCTCCCACGCCGCGCGCCATCAAGGCGGCGAAGAGCGGCACCAGGACGAGAAGGTGAACCTCGATCATCAAGAAGCGCCGGACGCCTTTGACCTCGGCATCCGGCACAGTGAAGCCCGCGTCGGCGCGGGCTGCCTTGTTCCACTTGAAGAAGGCGCGCGTGGGCGCGATGGAGATCAGACCGACGATCGCGAACACCGCCATCTTGGCCCAGAAGAACGGCTGGCTCGCGTAATAGTCCGCGCCCTTAATGCCGAAGAAGACGCGCGAAACGCCTGCGACGATCACACCGACGGCCGCGATAGCGTAGAAGAGATCGATGCGCATCAACAGCCGCGCCACCCTGCCATCGACCGGCAAGCGCAGCACCCAAGCTTCGGCCGCGATCGCGCCGACGAGAATGAACGCGAACACGAAGTGCAGAAACGAGAGGCCGGCGTCGTGGTAGATCATAGCGCGCTCATGCGCCGGACATGCAAAAGGCGCAAGCGGTAAACCGCCTGCGCCCTCGCCTTAGTCGAAACCGCAATTCTTAGTTATCGACGATCGCCGTTTGGCCGGCGCGCTGCAGTTCGCGCGACGCGCGGTCCTGCATGCTCTCCCACTCCGAACGGGTGTGGCAGACGCGCGTCGTGCGGCGGCTCAGGCGCGTGCCGGTCGATGCCGTCGTACGGCAGATCACCGGGTCATCCGTGGTCTGAGTTTGTTGGACGAAGCCTTGATCTCCAGTCGCCTGTTCGGTCGAGGGCGTTGTCGGCGCGGTCGTCGTCGACTCGGTCGCCTCTGGCACGGTTTGCGTCGAGGGCACTTCCACCTGCGCGAACGCAGTCGTGCTCACCAACAAAACCACCGCCGCAAAAAGTGCCGCCGCCCGCATATGCAACTCCGTCAATCAATCCCAAGCGGGGCAGAATAGCGCGAGAATTGGCCCCGTAAAGGCCATTACCGACCGCGGTACAGGTAGATTCCAGCAACGGACGCCAGGGAAACGCGCCCGTGGCGCGCCCCCAACGCGCGTGCCATACCACCATCAATGGATCTACGGCGCAGATTGGCCGCGGTCTTGTCCGCGGACATTGTTGGGTATGGCGCGTCCATGGAACGCGACGAAGCCGGCGCCTTGGCACGCCTGCAAGCCATCCTGAGAGAAATTTTTGTACCCGAGGTCGCCGCCAATGGCGGTCGCATCGTCAAGCTCATGGGCGACGGTGCGCTGATTGAATTCGCCAGCGTGGTGGCCGCGGTCCGCTGCGCGCTCGAGGTCCAGGCGGCGTTGGCGGAACGCAACGGCGCGGCTGCCGAGGGCGAGCGCGTGCTTTACCGCATCGGCGTCAACGCCGGGGACGTCATCGTCGAGGGCGACGACATCTTCGGTGAGGGCGTGAACGTGGCCGCTCGGCTGCAGACCTTGGCGCAGCCTGGAGGCGTCGCCCTCTCGCGCACCGTGCGCGACCAGATCGCGGGCCGCATCGAGGCGGAGTTCGATGATCTTGGCGAACACCAGGTCAAGGACATCGAGAAGCCGTTGCACGTATTCGCCGTCCGCGTGGGCGCAGCAGCGCCAACCGAGCTGCCGCGCGCGGCCGCGGGCATTTCGGTCTGTGTGCTTCCGTTCGTGAACATGAGCGGCGATCCGGAGCAGGAATATTTCTCCGACGGCGTCACCGAAGACATCATCACAGACCTCTCCAAGGTCTCGTCTCTCGCCGTCACCTCCCGCAACACCGCCTTCACCTTCAAAGGCAAGACCATCGCTGTTCCCAACGTGGTGCGGCAGCTTCGCGTCACGCACGTGCTCGAAGGCAGCGTGCGGCGCGCCGGCGACCGGGTGCGGATCACGGCGCAGCTCATTGAGGGCGCGACCGACAATCACGTCTGGGCCGAGCGCTACGACCGCGATCTGAAAGACATCTTCGCGCTGCAGGACGAGATCGCCCAATCCATTGTCGGTGCGCTGAAACTGAAATTGGCGCCGGCGGAAAAGAAGGCGATCGAGCTTCGCTCAACCACCAATCCGCTGGCCTATAAAATTTATCTGATGGCGCGGCAGTTCTCGATGACGGCGCACATGCGCCATCGCGCCCTGGTGGTGAACCTCTGCCAGAAGGCCGTCGAGATCGATCCAAACTATGCGCGGGCCTGGGCGCTGATGGCGATCGCGCAGAGCAATGTCGCCCTCTTCGACATCGGCGACGCCGAGTTGGCGTGGGAAGCTTCCGAGCGCGCGTTGGCGCTCGATCCGGACTTGGCGGAGGCCTATTCCGCGCGCGGGCGCGTCCTCGGCGATCACGGCCGCTTGGACGAAGCCAGGCCGCTGCACGATCGGGCGCTACAGCTCGATCGGGACTCCTACCTCGTCAATTGCGCCGCGGCGCGATGCGCTGTGCCGCAGCGGCGTTTCGACGACGCCGTCGTCTATCTCGAACGCGCGACAGCGATGTACGAGGACGACATCTGGGCGGCCGGCATGCTGATCCAGTGCTTCGAAGCACTCGACAATCCGGGCAAGCGCTTGGCCGCCGCGCGGCACGCCCTCGCCCGCACCGAGCGGCTCATTGCGCACGAACCGGATCACGCTTTGGCGCTGAGCTTCGGCGTCGGCGCGCTTGTCGTGCTGGGCGAGATCGAGCGCGCGAAGGAGTGGGCTTGGCGGGCAATTCTCGTCGACCCCGAGAACCACAACATGACCTACAATATCGGCTGCTCGATGATCCGCGCCGGTGAAGTCGAATGGGGCCTCGATCTGGTCGAGAAAACCATCAGGGCCAGCATCGGGCTAAATCTCAATTGGGTGCGGACCGATAACGATCTCGACGCCGTGCGCGAGCATCCGCGCTTCAAGGCGATGATGGCTGAGGCCACTGCAAAAGAAGAAGCGGCGCTGCGCTGACTATTCGTCGCGGTGGACGCGCTCGCGGCGCTCGTGGCGCTCTTGGGCTTCCAATGACAGCGTCGCGATCGGGCGCGCTTCGAGACGATTGATGCCGATCGGTTCGCCGGTCTCTTCGCAATAGCCGTAACTGCCATCGTCAATCCGGCGGATGGCGTCGTCGATCTTGGAGATGAGCTTGCGCTGGCGGTCGCGGGCGCGGAGTTCGATGGCCCGGTCGGTCTCGCTGGTGGCGCGGTCGGCCAGGTCGGCCTGCGCCACGGTATCCTGCTGCAACGAAGCTATGGTGGAGCGGCTTTCCTCGAGGATCTCGTCCTTCCAGGTCAGTAATTTCTGGCGGAAATACTCACGCATCCGCTCATTCATGAACGGCTCGTCGTCGCCCGGACGATATTCTTTCGTCGTAGACCCCATGTCCGCAACTCCGGCGCCGCCCTCGCGAGGCGCCGCCTTATAGCGCCCGTCTTCCGCGGCGTCCACGGAGCAAGACCGGCGCCAAAGTGCACTGATTTTCTTGATGTTGTCGGCAAGCATCAGGTCCTCCCTGACAAACGCTCCAACTTCGCCAATTCGACCGCGAGCCGCGTATCGATCTCAAGCATCACGGAATCCAGGCCGTCATCACCGGTCGTTTCGCTGCCCCGCCGCAGGCTCTCGAGCTGCGCTTTCAGCGCACCCGGCGCGCGGCCTAGCGCGATGGACTTTTCCAGGTCTGCGAGGGCGTCGAGGACGGCCCGGCCACGCCGGGCTTGGCGCCCGCGCCGCTGTTGGCTTGGGTCTTCAGACTGCAGCGCCAGGATGGCGTCGAGCGGTGTAATCGCGCTTACTGATGATGCCGCAGTGGTCTTGGCCGGCGCTTCGGCGGCCGGCGCAAAGCCTGGCGCGGCCGCCGCGCCCGCCCGCTTAGGTGTGGACGCGCCGGCGACTCCCCGGGCGCTATCGATCTTCATGGGGCGGATGCTGGGCGCGGGGTGTTGCCAGCGTCTTAACGTTCCGGGGTTTGAACCAGCCGTTAACCGTATCGGTCTCCTATCGCGGCCATGGGTTTCAAATCACGTCTGAAGCACGGCCTGCTGACAGCGGTTGCGGCCGTCGTCTCGATGACGCCGCCCTTCATGTTCGTCTCGAACGCGGAAGCCGCGCCACGCATCAAGGATATCGCCGACTTCGAGGGCGTGCGCGAAAACCAGCTCGTGGGCTACGGCCTGGTCGTCGGCCTCAACGGCACCGGCGACTCGCTCCGCAACACGCCGATGACGCGACAGAGCTTGACCGCGATGCTCGAGCGCTTGGGCGTCAACGCCAGCGAAGGCAACCTCAACACCCGCAACGTCGCCGCGGTGATGGTGACCGCCAACCTGCCGGCGTTCGCCTCGCAAGGCTCGCGGATCGACGTCACCGTCTCCGCACTGGGCGATGCCCGCAGCCTCGCCGGCGGCACGCTTCTGGTGACGCCACTGATGGGCGCGGACCAGCAGGTTTACGCCGTCGCGCAAGGGCCGCTGGCGATCGGCGGCTTCTCGGCGCAAGGCCAATCGGGCTCCTCGGTCACGCGCGGCGTGCCAACGGCGGGGCGTATTGCGTCGGGCGCGATTGTTGAGCGCGAAATTTTGTTCGACATCGCCGCCGCACCGGAAATTCGCCTCGCCTTGCGCAATCCCGACTTCACCACCGCGCAGCGCATGGCCGCGACCATCAACGCCTCGGTCGGCGGCGACGTCGCGCACGCCATCAATCCCGGCACCATCGTTCTGCGTCGCCCGGAAACCTATCAGGGCGACATGGTCGCGCTGGTCGGCCAGATCGAAAATCTCGAAATCAATGTCGATACCGCCGCCCGCATCGTGATCGATGAGAGCTCCGGCATCGTGGTGATGGGCGAGAACGTGCGCGTCTCCACGGTCGCCATTGCGCAAGGCAATCTCACCATTTCGATCACTGAAGATCCGTTCGTCAGCCAGCCGGCCCCGCTCTCGCGCGGCGAGACGGTCGTGGTGCCGTCCACCGGCCTCGACGTGCAGGAAGACGAAGGCGGCCTTGTCGTGGTGCCGGGCGGCGTGCCGCTCCGGCAGCTGGTCAATGGCTTAAATGCGCTGGGCGTCACCCCGCGCGACATGATCTCGATCCTGCAGGCGCTGAAGGCCGCGGGCGCGATCCAAGCCGACATCGAGGTGATGTGAGCCGATGAGTGAAGGCATCCCCCTCGTCGGCGCCCCTCTGCTGCCGCAACCGCAGCAGCAGCAAACCTCGCCCGAAATTCAACGCGTCGGACGCGAGTTCGAATCCATGTTCCTGTCGGAAATGCTCGCGCCGATGTTCGAGGGCCTGCAAACCGACGGCCTCGGCGGCGGCGGCGAAGGCGAGCAGATGTTTAGGCCGATGCTGATCCAGCGCTACGCCGAGTCGATTTCGAACAATGGCGGCGTTGGCATCGCCGACAGCATCATGCGTGAGTTGACGCGCCTACAAGCCGCGCAAGCGCAAGCGCCGGGAGAGACCGATGGCGCTGATCGCTGACAATCCAGCCGATCGCGTCGAGCAAATGCTCTTGCTCACGGATCGCCTCGCCGGCCTGATCGAAGAAGAGACGCGCCGCATCGACGCGCGCCTGCCGCCGCTCGACGGCGCCGAAGGCGACGAGAAGAACCGCCTCGCCAACGCCTATCGGCTGGAACTCGCGCGCATCAAGCACGACCGCTCGATGATTGAAGGCGCGCCGGCCCAAAGCCTCGCCGCGCTGCGGGAGCACACGGCCCGCTTGCAGGACGCGCTCGCCGCGCATGAAACGGCGATCGGCGCGGTGAAGTTCTTGGCCGAGGGCCTCGTCCAAGCCATGGCCGAGGACGTCGCGCGCCAACGCAACGGCGCGCTTAACTACGGCGCAGGCGGCTCACTTGCTGCGCCCTCTGGGCCCGCCCCCGCCGTGCTCGACAAGAACGCCTAGCAGTTCGCCGCTGCAAAACCCCGTTTCGGGGACAAGTTCGCCTTTCCTGTAATTCATCTTGCCCTGTGGCTTTTAGGCCGGTTTTAGTTCCCGGTCCCGTGGGGGAGGAATTTGAAGCACGCGAAGCCAAGTCGCGCATGGCGGCCCGTACGGGCGCGCGGAAGAAGCAACGGGATGATGTCGAGCGCCTTCGTGGCGCTCGTCTTCAATACGTGCCTCTTCCTTCTCCCGTTGGCCGCTGCGGCCGCGGTGATTACGGTCGTGCGCGATCACCTCTACGACTACGAATACAACGACCAGGGCGCGCGCGCCCTGCGTTCGCGCGTGGAGCGTCTCAACGCCGACCTCATCCAGATCGACTTCGACCGCCGCCAGCAATGGGACAACCTCGTCGCCGGCGAGCTGATGGACCACGACATCGCCGCCGCGCGTGGGTTTCTATTGTCCGGCCGCTCCATGCTGGCCTCGCGCGACGCCGGCACGATCAACGGTCGCTCGCATGGCGGCGCCAACGACGCCGAGATCGAAACCGCCTCTATCGCCCTGCTCACCCCCGGCACACGCGCTCGGTACCAAGCCACCGTTCCGCTGCTCTCGCGCCGCGCCGCCAGTGGGCAAGCGCAGACACGGCCGGTCGAAGTCGCGCCGCCGCTCGGCGACCAGCGCGACTTTGAATTGCTCGCGCGCTCCACGCTCTCGGATGGCGACGCAGATCCGATGCAGTTCGTGCTCACCGGTTTGGGCCTTGGCCTAGGCGGCGAGTTCACGCCGCGCATGGCGCTCGGCGCAACGGTGCTGCTCGAAGCCGCCCGCCGCCCTGATTATCCCACAGGTCTGAGCAACGAGATTTCCGACCTGATCGGCCAAGCCGTGCCGGTCGCGACATTCCGTACGATGGCGCTTGCCGGCGCACGCGGCGGCGCCGCCGGCGCGTACGACAATGTCGCCGCCGCGTTTCGCGCCTCGGTATCGGCGGACCGCGTGGTTGCCGTGAAGGAGATACTCGACTCGATCGGCGCAATCGCGGAAGCGACAACGCCGTCCGGCGCCGCGGCGCTGCTCACGCATGCCTCGACGCTGCGCGACTTGCCACGCGTGAAGCTGATTGCGCTTGCCGCCGGCGACCGCGCTGTCGCGGCCGCGAAGCGCCTGCCGCGTGACGGTCAGCTCATCGCCTCCGCGCGCGGCGAACTCACGATGACGCGCGACCTTGGCGCGGCGCTCGGCGTCATCCTGCTGACGTTCCTCGTGCTGATCTTCATCACCGGGTGGGAAGTCTTCCTGATTGTGCGGCGCTTCTGGGAGCGCAGCCAAGAAGACAGCATCACCGGCGGTGAGCTGGTCGACACGTTCAATCAGCCCTGGCGGGGCCTCTAGCGCTTAGGCTTCGCGGAAGAGCGCCAGCACCGCTTGCGGTTCGACGTTCGCGATCGCGTCGGTCTGCGCCGTCGCCAGGCCCTGCCGCACCTGCAACGCCATCAGGCGCGCACCGTCGGCATCCAGGTCGTGACGGACGCCGCTCGCGGCGCCCTCGGCTGCGCCGAGCACGCCTTGGTGGCTTTCAAGCGAGCGCGCCTGCTCAAGCAGGCGTTCCATCTGCGCCTGCAGCGCTTCCAGCGATTGCTGCGTCTTCTGCAGGAGGTCGGCGTCGTCGGCCTTTGCGTCGGCCGCAACCTGCAGAACGTCGTCGGCGGCGGGCTCGGCCTTCAGCCGCAGATCCACGCCATGAATGGTGACTGGGCTGGAGCCCGGTTCGGCCTGCACAGTGACATCGCCGCCGGCGAGGATGGCCGCGCCGCCGGACACCGCGCCGTCGATGCGCTTCGCATAGCCGGAAAGCAGCGTATCGAGCTGCGCCTGATCCCCTTCGCCCCGCGCAATGCCCTGCGCTTGCAGCAACATGGACTGCGCGTCCTGCCCCGCGACCAGCGCCTGATGCAATTGCGTGAGCCCCGCCCGGACGCTCTCGCGCGCCGCGCTCAACCCGCTGGCCGTCAGCTCGACACGGTCGCCTTGCAAGTCGTCGCGCTTCAGCGCGGCAGGTTGCGAGTGCGGACGCGAATAGCGGGTATCAACGCCGAGCGCCGTCGCGCCCGTCGTGCCGGGAGTAATGCTGGAGACCATATCTGGCCGCTCCTTCGGATCGCGCGTCCAAGAACAAGGAGGGACACACGGCGCCTTTCGCGCGCGTGGTGAATAAAGAATGAATGCGTTAACGAAACGTTAACAGCATCGCCTACGCAACAAATAAATTTACGCTCTGTTTACGATTGGCCGTCGCCGCTCTGCGTACGGAAGTAAGCCATGACAGCGCGCGCGTAGGCAAGCTGCTGCTCGCTCGGATAGCGCAGCAGCGTTTCCGATGACGTCGCATCGGAGATTGTCTGCACGAAGCGCCCGGCGTTTTCGTCGAGGCGGACAAGGAGCTTGTTCGGGAGAAGTTCGTTGCGGAGCGCGGTGAGCCGCTCGTCCATCAATTCGTCGGCGGTTTTGGCCGCGGGACCCCGTTCAGCCGACTTCTGCTCCTGAGCTGGCACCGCCAGCTGGAGGTCTGCGATCGCTTTCGGCGGAGTGAGCTGATCCATCGCTCAGGCTCGGCAATAAAAACAAACCAAAACAAAAATCAGGCGGAAATCGGCGGGGAGCCGAAGCTCCCCGCCTCTTCCGGTTCCGCGATTAGCGGAAGAACGAGAGAACGATCGACGGCGCCGAGTTGGCGATCGACAAGGCTTGCGCGCCCAGTTGCTGCTTAACTTGCAGCGCCTGCAGGCGGGCCGATTCCTTGGCGAGGTCGGCGTCGACGAGGTTGCCGATACCGGCTTCGATCGAGTCAGACAGCTTGCCCAAGAAGGACTTCTGCACTTCGAGCGCCTTTGATTGGGCGCCGAGCGAAGCCAGGTCCTTGTTCAGCGAGGTCAGAGCCGTGTCGATGGCCGTGGAGGCCGATTCAGCCGAGCTGGCCGTGGACAGGCTCAGCGAGGTGGTGATCCCCGAGAGCGCTTGGCCAGCGACGCCGAGGCGGAAGTCATAGCCGGAGACGGTCAGTTCGTTCGAACCGCCGGCGCCGCCCGTGCCCGTCATCGTGAAGCCGGTGTCGTCGGTCGTCTTGTCGAAGAAGCCGTCTTCGTCAACGCCCGCGCCCGCCGAGTCGACGAACTCAACCTTGAACGCTTCGCCGGCGGCGTAGCTGATGACGCCGGTGGCGTCGTCGTAGGTGGCCGTAACGCGGCCGTTCGATTGCGTCGCGACGTTGTCGACGAAAGCCTGGATCGTGTCGGTGCCCGCGACGTTGACCGTGAAGGTCGTCGTCTCGTTGCCCGAGGTGATCGAGAATTGCAGCTTCGAGCCAGCCGCGATCGTGAGGCCAGTGGCGTTCGCCAGCGTGGACGACGCCGAGAACGGGCCGCCGGTCGCAAAGGCCGCGCCGGAGAAGCCATATTGGCCGCCGCCAGCACCCGCACCGTCCGTCGTCAGCACGTTGAACTCGTTGGCGCCACCGGTCTTGTTGGTGCCGTTGACGAGGTTCGAGCCGTTGAACGTGGCGGCGTTTACGATCTGGTTGATCTGGTCACGAAGAGCGACGAAGTCGGCTTGCAGCGCGGCGCGCTGATCGGTCGACAGGTCGGTAGCTTGAGCCGCGACCGACTTTTCCTTCAATTGCTTCAGGATGTCGCCCACGGCTTCACCGGCCGACAGACCGACGTCGATAACCGACGCGGCGCGATCGATACCGTCCATGACGGCGCCCAGCGAAGACACGCGAGCGCGTTGACCTTCGGCGATCGCGAACACGGCGCCGTTGTCCTTCGCCGACGACACCTTGAGGCCGGTGTTGACGCGGTTCTGGACTTCGGAGAGTTCGCGGGTGGTTTGGTTGAGGCTTTGCAGCGCGACGAGCGCGCCATAGTTCGTGTTGACGCTGGTCATAGTCGTCAGTCCTTCTGGACGTAGTGTGCCCGGCATTTTGCCAGGGTGGACGGAGGCCCACTTAAGGCACGCACTAAGCGCCTTCCTCGCTTTAAAATTCGTTACCGGGGGAACAGAACACATGCGTCGCCGCGCTCTGCGGCGAATGCAAATTTTGCCCGGCAAAAACTGCCGCGTGCGCGCACGTACTTTAGTCTCCTTACGCGCGCGCATCGCACGCGCGCGAACGTGGCGAATTTGCGAGTAACCCGATCACGCTAAACGCATCGGCAACCAATTGACCGTATGCGTTTGCTTTATGTGCGCCGTGTCGCCGCCGGCGAACGCGTGCGCACATGGGTCGACTGAATGTCGACTCTCTAGACCAGGATGGTCAGGCAATGTCGATTTCGAGTTTGTCCGCCGCGCAGATCGCGGCGCTGTCGGTCACGGCTATTCAGAGCCTTTCGACCACAACCATAAGCTCCTTCAATTCGACCCAAGTCGCCGCCATCAGCGCGACGGGCATCGGCGCGCTCAACAACACGCAGGTCGCCGCCCTCTCCACCACGCAGGTGAAGGCGCTCACCGCCGCGCAGATCCCGAACTTTTCGAGCTCGGTCACCTTCTCTTCGCAGCAGCTGCTGGCGCTCAACTCGGCGCAGCTCTTCTCGCTCAACGGCACGCAAGTGTCGCAGATGGACACCACGGCCATCTCGGGCTTCGCCGGCACGCAAATTCAGGCGTTCTCCGCGACGAACCTGTCTTCGCTCGACGCCACGCAAGCCGGCGCACTGACCGCCAGCCAGATCTCGGTCATGACGACCACGCAGATCCAGGCGCTGACCGAAACCGACATCGGCGAGTTCAACACGACGCAAGTCGCGGCGCTCACCGTCCAACAAATCGCCAAGCTGTCCACCGACGCCGTCGCCGCGTTCGACACCACCCAAGTGCAAGCGATGAGCACCACGCAGGTGCGGGCGTTCACCGCCACCCAGATCGCCGCGCTCGACACCGGCGACGTCAGCGAATTCACGACGACGCAAGTCGCCAACCTCTCCTCGACCCAAGTCCGCGCGTTCAACGACACGAACATCGCCGCGTTCTCGACCGCGCAGATCGGCGCGTTGACGACAGGCCAACTCGCGTCGCTCACCGCCACCACAATCGCCGCGCTGACCGACACCCAGATCGGCGCGCTCAACGCAGGCCAGGTCTCGGCCTTCACCAGCGCGCAAATCACGGCGCTGGACGCAAGCGACCTCGCGAAATTCTCCGTCGCCAACCTGCAGGCGCTGACGACCGCGCAAGTCAAAGCGCTGACCACATCGAGCCTTACGCTCCTCGCGGACACGCAGATCGCTGCTCTCGCCACCACGCAAGTGCAAGCCTTGACGGCGACGACGCTGCTCTCGCTCAGCGACACGCAGCTCGCCGCACTGACCACGACGCAAGTCGGCGCCCTCACGGCGACGCAAGTGAAGGCGATTGACGAAACCACGATTGGCGCGTTCAGCGAAACGCAGATCGGCGCCTTCAACAACACGCAAGTTCAGTCGCTCTCCGCCACCGCGCTGGCCGAGATTGTCGAAAACCAAGTCGACGCGCTGACCACGACGCAGATCGGGGCGCTGAAGCCTACGCAGATCTCGGCGCTCAACGACACCAACATCGCCCGCTTCAACGCAACGCAGGTCGGCGCGATCTCGACGACGCAGCTGAAGGCGCTGACGACGACGAACATCCAGGCGCTCACCGACACGCAGGTCGGCGGCCTGACCACGACGCAGCTGCAGGCGCTCGCCACCACACAATTCGGCGCGCTCGACACCAGCCAGCTCGGCGCCCTCGGCGCGACGCAGATCGCTGCGCTCACCACTTCGCAAATCCGCGGCCTCTCGGCCACGACCGTGGACTCGCTCGCCGACACGCAGGTCGCGGCGCTGACGACGACGCAGATCGCCGCCATCTCGACGACGGCGGTGGCCGCGCTCGACGCGACGCAGATCGCCGCGCTCGCCACCACGCAGGCCGCCGCACTCACCGCACAACAGCTCGCCGCCTTCACCGACACGTCGCTGGAAGCCTTCGCCGCCACGCAAGTCGCCGCCTTCTCGACCACGCAGGTGAAGGCGCTGACGACGACGCAGATCGGCGCGCTCTCCAGCACTGACCTGGCGGAGTTCACGACCACCCAGCTCGCCGCCCTCGGCGCGACGCAAGTGGCCGCCTTCAACGCGACGAACGTCGCCGACCTCACCGGCGCGCAAGTGGCCGCCTTCACGACGACTCAGATCAAGGCGCTCGGCAACGGCGCCCTCGCCGCGCTCAGCGACACGCAAGTGCAAGCGCTGACCACGACGCAAATCGCGGCCCTCGCCACGACGCAAGTCGCGGCGCTGACCAGCACCAACACCGCAGCCCTCGCCACGACGCAGCTCGATGCGATCACCTCAACGCAAATCGCCGCCCTGACGGCGACCGCGCTCTCCGCGCTCGACGGCGCGCAGTTCGCGAGCCTCGACGCGACACAAGTGAAGGCGCTGACCGCCACGCAGATCGGCGCCCTCACCGCCACGGACGTCGCCGACATCACCACCACGCAAATCGGCGCGCTCACCACCACCCAAGTGGGCGGCCTGAACACGACCAACGTCGCCAATCTCGCCGAGACGCAGATCGCCGCCTTCTCGACCTCGCAAGTGCAGGCGCTGATGACGACGAGCCTCGCGGGCTTCGCTGACACGCAGATCGCGGCGCTCGCCGCCACCCACATCGCGAACCTGACCACGAGCCAGGTGCAGGCGCTCACGACGACGAACATCGGCGCGCTCACCGACACTCAGGTGCAAGCCCTCACCGCGACGCAGATCGGCCAGCTCTCCAACACCAACCTGGGCGCACTCAGCGACGCGCAAGTCGCCGCGCTCTCCGCCGGGCAGATCGCCGGCGTGACCGCCGCACAGATCGCCGCACTCAACACCACGAACCTGGGAGAACTCACGGCCACGCACATCGGCGCCCTCTCAACGACGCAAGTCGCCGCGCTCACCAGCACCAACGTCGCGGCGCTCAACGACACGCAGGTCGGCGCGCTTAAGGTGACGCAGGTCCAGACCCTCTCGACCACGCAAGTGGCCGCGCTGACCGGCACGCAAGCCGCGGTCCTCGCCGACACGCAGATCGCGGCGCTGAGCGTCACGCAGCTCAACGCGCTCTCGAGCGCCAACCTTTCGGCCCTCGACGCGACGCAATCGGGCGCGCTGACGACCACGCAGATCGCCGGCCTCACCGCCGCGAAGATCTCGGCGCTCACGGCCACGGACGTGGGCGAATTGACCACGACGCAAGTCGGCGCGCTCTCCTCCACGCAAGTGAAGGCGCTGACCACGACGACCTTCGGCGCCCTGCTCGACACGCAGATTGCGGCGCTAAACACGACGCAAGTCGGATCGCTGAGCACCACGAACCTGACCACGCTCACCGAAACGCAGCTCGGCGCGATGACGACGACGCAGATCGGCGCCCTCAGCGGCACCCAGCTCAAGTCGCTGACCGATGCCAACCTCTCCGCGCTGACCAGCGCCCAAGTCGGCGCGGTCAATACCACGCAGATCAAGGCGCTGACCGCCACGCAGATCGGCGCGCTCTCGGCTGCCGACATCGCCGAGTTCAACACGACGCTACTGAGCAACCTGACCACGAGCCAGGTCCAGGCGCTGACCGCGACGAATGTCGCGAGCCTCGCCGCCACGCAGATTGCCGCCCTGGCCACGACGCAGGTGAGCAAGCTCACCAACGCCGCCCTCTCCGCGCTCGACGCGACCCAAGTCGCGGCGCTGACGACAACGCAGGTGACCTCTCTCTCGACCACCCAGGTCGGCGCGCTGACGGCCACCGACGTTGGTGAATTCGCCACGACGCAAGTCCAAGCGCTGACCAAGACGCAGATCGGCACGCTGGGCGCGACCAACCTCGCTGGTCTTACCGAAACGCAGATCGCGGCGCTCTCCACCACCCAAATCGGCGGCCTCAACAACACCGCCCTCTCCGCGCTGGCGGACACGCAAATCGCGGCGCTGACCACCACGCAGGTCTCGAACCTCAACACGACGCAAGTCAGCGGCCTGACCGCTACGGACATCGCCAAGTTCTCGACGACGCAAGTCAGCGCGCTGACGGCCACGCAAATCGGCCGCCTGAGCACCGCCGCCGCCTCCGCGCTCGACGCGAACCAGGTCGCTGCGCTGAACACCACGCAGGCGAAAGCCTTCACGACCACGCAAATCGCCGCCTTCTCGGCCGCCGACATTTCGGAGTTCACGACCACGCAAGTCGGCGCGCTGACCAACACGCAGATCGGCGCCCTCACCACCACAAATATCGCCGATGTCAGCGCCGCTCAGATCGGCGCGCTCTCGACGACGCAGATGCAGGCGGTCTCGACCACGAACCTCGCGGCCTTCAACGACACGCAGATTCAAGCTCTCGCCAACACGCACGTCGCGAACCTGACGACGTCGCAAGCGGGCGCGCTGACGGCGACCAACATCGCCGCCCTCGCCTCGACACAATCGGCCTCGCTGACCGGCGCCCAAATCGCGGCGCTCTCGCTGGCGGCCGCCAAGGCGTTCGATAGCGACCAGATGGGCGCCTTCAACACCACGCAAGTGAAGGCTTTCACGGCAACGCAGATCGCAGCGTTCAGCGCGACCGACGTGGGCGAGTTGACCGAAACACAGGTTGCCGCGCTCTCCACCACGCAAGTCGGCGCCCTCTCCGACACCGGCTTCGGCGCACTTGCGGATACGCAGATCGCGGCGCTGACCGTGCCGCAGCTGCAAACCGTCACCAGCACCAAGATCGGCGCGCTCACCGCGACCCAGGCTGAAGCGCTGACGACGACGCAGATCGCCGGTCTCTCGGCCACGCAAGTCCGCGCCTTCTCGAACGCCAACCTCTCGGCGCTTGACGCCGCCCAGGTCGGCGCGCTGACGACGACCCACATCCAGGCGCTCGCGACCACGCAGATCGCCTCGCTGAACGAGACTGATGTCGGCGAACTGAAGACCACGCAGATCGCGGCGTTGACGTCGACGCAGATCGGCGCGCTCAACACCACGACGCTTGGCGATCTTGTCGACACGCAAGTGGCGGCGCTGACGACCACCCAGCTCGCATCGCTGTCGACCACCAACGTCGTCGCGCTCGACGCGACGCAAGCCGCGGCGCTGACCACGACGCAGATCGCCGGCCTCTCCGCGGCTCAGATCGGCGCGCTGCGCACGACCGACATCGGTGAATTGCAGACCACCCAGATCGCGGCGCTCTCCACCACGCAAGCGCAAAGCCTGACGGCCACGCAGCTGGCGAGCTTCGCCGACACGCAGATCGCCGCGCTGACGGCGCCGCAGGTGCAGGCGATCTCCGCCACCAAGCTCGCCGCGATCGACGCCACGCAAATGGCGGCGCTGACGACCACGCAAGTGGCCGCGCTCTCCGCCAATCAGCTGAAGGCGTTCTCGACCACGAACCTCTCGGCCCTCAACACGACCCAAGTGAACGCCCTCGACTCCACGCAGGTGCGCGCGCTGACGACGACGCAGATCACGGCCTTCACCGCCGGCGATGTGGGCGAACTCACCGCGGGCCAAGTGGCGGCGCTCGCCACCACGCAAGTCGCGGGCTTCAACACGACGAACGTGAGCGCGCTGGCCGACACGCAAGTGGCCGCCCTGCTCGACACGCAAATCCGGGCGCTCTCGACCACAAACGTCTCGGGCCTCAACGCCGCGCAGGTGGCGGCCTTCAACACGACCCAAATCGGCGCACTGACGGCGACGCAACTTGCGGCGCTCACCACCACGGATGTAGGCGAGTTCGCGGCTACGCAGGTCGCGGCGCTTAACGCCACGCAAGTGAAGGCGCTCTCGGCGGCGAACGTCGCGGCGCTGGCGGACACGCAAGTGGCGGCGCTGACCACGACGCAGGTTTCGGCCCTGACCACCACGCAGCTTGGTTCGCTGACGGAAACGCAGGTCGCCGCCCTCTCCACCACGCAAGTGGGCGCGCTGACGGCGAGCCAAGTGGCGGCGCTGACGACCACCAGCCTCGCGGCGCTCGACTCCGCGCAAGTGGCCGCGCTGTCGACCACGCAAGCCAAGGCGCTCACCGCCACCCAAGTCGGCGCCCTCTCCGCGGCCGACATCGCCGAGTTCACGCTGGCGCAATTGCAGGCCTTCAGCACGACCCAGGTGGGCGCCTTCACCGCCACCAACGTGACGGCGCTGGCGGATACCCAGATCGCCGCCCTCTCCACCACGCAGGTGTCGAAGCTCGGTAACGCGGCGGTGCAGGCCCTCGACGGCGCGCAAGTCGCGGCGATGACGACGGCGCAGGTTCGCTCGCTGACGACGACGCAAGTTGGCGCCCTCGACACGACGGACGTGGCCGAATTCACCGACACCCAGATCGCGGCGCTGACGGTGCAGCAGGTGCAGGCCTGGTCGACGACGGTGATCGCCGACCTCGCGCCGGCGCGGATCGCGGCTCTGGACATCACCCAGATCCCGTCGCTCACGACGACGCAGCTCGACTATCTCTCGACCACGAGCATCGGCGCCTTCAACTCCACCCAGCTCTACGCGTTCACCTCGACGCAGATCGCCAGCATGGATGGACCGCAGATCGAAGCCTATCTCGGCGCCGTCTAACGGCGCTGAGGCGGCGTCGCCGCTGCGTTAACGCTGAGCTAACCCAAATCGCCGGAGCGTTCGCGCACGCGCGCGCGGCGCGGGCGAAGGTTGCCCTCCCATGTCCCAGACTCTGTTTGTGTCGGCCTTGCAGAGGGTCACGACCGGCGAACTCACGTTCAATGAGCTGATCTCGGCGGCGCAGGCGCTGACGCAAGCCGGCCAGATCGGCAACGCGCGCCAGCTCTACCAGGTCTGGATCGCCATGAACGGCGACCATCCGCTGGTGTTCGTGGCGCACTTCAATTGCTCCACCCTGCTCGCGCAATTGGGCGAGAACGAAGCCGCCGAGATCGCGCTCCGTAGCGCGCTCGCCGTCAATCCGGACTTTACACCGGCGCACATCAATCTGGGCTCGGCCATGGAGCGCCGCGGCGCGGTGCGCGAGGCGGTGGACCAGTGGCGCCTGGGGCTCGACCGCATGACCGCCATCACCGGCGACGCGATCGAATACAAGATCACCCTGCTGAAGCAGCTGAGCCGCGTTCTGACCGACAATCACCAGCACGAAGCGGCCGAAGTCGCGCTGACGCAATGCCTGGATGTGAAGGCCGACCAACGCGACGTGCTCGAACAGTACGGCGCGGTGCGGCTGGCGCAGTGCAAGTGGCCGATCGCCGGCGGCGCGACGCCGAAAGTCAGCCGGCGCGATTTCGTCACCCGCTTCCACCCGCTCTCGGCCTGCGCCTATGCCGACGATCCGCTGATGCACTTGGCGCTGGCGAACCAGTACGTACAGGCGCTGACGCCGCCGTCCTCAATCCCGACGCAATTCGATCGCCGCGACGCGGTCGTGGCGCCAGGCGGGCGGCGCTTGCGGATTGGCTACGTCTCATCGGATCTGCGCGCGCACGCCGTCGGCTATCTGATGGCGAACCTGTTCGAGACGCATGACCGCAATGCGATCGAGGTCTTCGTCTACTACACCGGCATTCCCGCCGACGACGTCATCGCCCAGCGCGTGCGCGCGGTGGCGGAGCATTGGCTCGACATTCGCAACATCGGCGACGACGAAGCCGCGCAGCGCATTTGTGCCGATGAAATCGACATTTTGATCGACGTGAACGGTCACACGCGCGACGCGCGGCTCGGCATTTTTGCGCGCCGCCCAGCCCCGATCCAAGTCAATTGGCTGGGCTATCCCGGCACGATGGGTTCGCCTTACCACCATTACATTATCGGCGACGAAGGCACGATCCCGTCAGAGATGGAGCACTACTACTCCGAGACCGTGCTGCGCCTGCCCTGCTACCAGCCCAACGACCGCAACCGTCTTGTGGCGCCGCAGACGCCGTCGCGGACGTCGATGGGATTGCCGGAAGACGCGTTCGTGTTCTGCTGCTTCAACGCCGCGCACAAGATCACCCGCTTCTCGTTCGACCGCTGGATGGAAATTCTGCGCCGCACGCCCGGCAGCGTGCTCTGGCTGTTGGACTACAACACCGAGACCAACACGCGCTTGCGTGCCGCTGCCGATGCCGCCGGCGTCGATGGCCAGCGTCTGATCTTCGCGCAGAAGATCGCCAACGCGCATCATCTCGCGCGCTATCCGCTGGCGGACCTCTTCCTCGACACCATCCCCTACGGCGCGCACACGACCGCGTCGGACGCGCTCTGGATGGGTGTGCCCGTGATCACGCTGGAAGGCCGCAGCTTCGCGTCACGCGTTTGCGGCAGCCTTGTTCGCGCTGCTGGACTCCCGGAGCTCATCTGCGGCGAGCCCGACGCGTTTGTGGAGCGCGCCATCGCACTGGCGACCTTCGAACGCGCAACACTCGCCGCGCTGCGTGACCGGCTCATCGCCGGGCGCGACACCTGCGTCTTGTTCGACATCGCCCTGCTCACGCGCAAGCTGGAACAGCTCTATCGCGACATGGCGGCGGCGCACCTGCAAGGCGTCCGTCCGCAACCGAACCTCGCCAACCTCGATGTCTATCTCGATATCGGCGCAGCCTACGATCACGATGAGATCGAGATCGGCCTCGCGCCTAACTACGAGGGCGCCTATCGCGCGGCGCTTGAAGCGCGCCATTTCGCGAGGCCGATGCTGGCCGATGGCCGTCTATGGTCGGGGGAAGCCGGCGTGGAGCCAGCGAAGACGTCGATCGATCGCGCCGCTTAGCGGGCCGCGAGGCCTTCCATCATAGCGCGGTTAATATCGATTAAGGGTTCGATATCGGCGCCTTCGCGCAGGACCTCGCTCGAGTATTTCGACACCCAAAGCGCCAGCGAGATGATCTGACCGCGCAAGGTTTGCGGCAGCTTATTCTCGGCTGTCGAGCAATCGGCGGATAAAACGTTCCATAGACGGCGGTTGGCGTCGAGCGCTTCGGCCACCTGGGCGGGCCCGGGCGGCCCCTCTTTCACGCGCAGGAGGGCTGCCGTGACGCTGCCAAATGCCCGGTATTCAAGATCGCGCGGGGATTCAGCCTGCGTGGCCGCGCGCTGGTACGCCTGAATCGACATCCACTAGCCCCAGGCGCTCGGCCTCATACGTTATGAGTTTCCGGCACCGCATCAGAGCACGGTAGTATTCGCCAGCCATTACTTCTTTGGAAACGCCGATGCATTCGGCGAGTACCACAGGGTCCCGCACGGCGCCCATGAACTCGGCCAGGCGGGCGGCAAACTCGGTGTGGGCTTTGTCCCTGCCCCCTTCGTCCAGGTACATGAGCATGATCGGGAAATAGATGCGGCGGGCGGGCGTATCCGCCTCATCCGGCTGCATAATATCCTTTTCCCGGAGGACCGAAGCCTTGTTCTGGAGCACCAGCGCCGCGCGCCGGTCGCCATTCTGAACAACCGCGCCGTTGACGACGAACTTCTCGCCCGGCCGCAACGACAATTTCAAAGGCATGCACAAACCCCGGTTCTGGGATTCCACTCAACGCTCCACCCTCGCCCTGGAAGGTTAACGAGATGTTGCGGGTAACCGCCCGCTACAGCCTTGGCGATCATTCCGGTATTGGCACGAGCAATTGCGCCGAGGTCTAGCCGCGCCGAACGCAAGATAAGCAGTCCGCGCAGGTTGCGAGCTCTGCATTTGCAAGTGTCGCAACCGCTACAACCAAGTCTTGTACAAACCTATACGACCGGTACGTTTGCGTTTCGTTGCGTGTCGACTGCGCACTTGAACACAGCTTTCGCTGCTCATCACTGAATGTTTCACTGCAACGTTGGTTGAACTCCGAACTTTGCGATCTTACGGTTGGCATACGGCGCTGGGACACGGAACCGCGCCGCGCTTGTAGCAACAACACAACGAAAGCAGCGACTTCGGCGCTGAACGCGCGAATGCGCGCCGGGAAAGATGCGCCTTTGAACTCGCCGCTCTCGTGCGGGAGGGTCCGATGCCGAAAAATATCCTCGACCAAGCGCCCATTGACGCCTTGGCGCGCAAGATGGCGGAAAAAATTCCTCACACCGCCGTCGCTGCGCGCTTTGCCCGTCTCGCCTTCGAACAATTGCGCGACAATCCGAGCAATTTTCGCCCTGCCACGGCGCTGGAAATCAAGCGGGCCAAGTCCTGGGCCAAGGAAAAGATCGACGCCGGCCAGGAAGTGTTGACCTTCGTCGCCAGCCGCGGCCACGCCGCGCGCCTGCGGCGGACGGCGCAAGCGTTGGCCGACACCTGCGCCGAAGCCAGCTTCATTCTCGATCCCGCAGGTCAGCCGCCCTCCTCGCGCGACATGTGGCTGCGCGCCTCGGCGACCGAGTTCATCGCCAAGATCGACCGCGCCAATTTCGAAGTCATGGACGGTAAGGCACGGCTGTTCTCGCTGGAGCGGAAGAACCGGCTCAGCGAGCAACTGACCGCGCTGCAGCTCTACGACCGGGAGGAAGTGTTCTCCTGCCCCGGCCGCGTCTGGCATCGCATCGTCTCACTCTCTGAGCTTTGGCAAGTTGGACGCGAGTTTCACAACTGCCTCGCGCGCACCAGCCGCTACATCGGCGCCTACGGCCGCCGGCTGCGCGACGGCGATGCGCAATTCTGGGTGCTGCGCGAGCAAACCGGACGCGGGCTCATCATCGTCATGGTCTGCATGCTCGAAAAGCGCATGTGCGAGGCGCGGCTGCCACGCAATGGCGGCGTCCATCCGGACGATCCCGATCTCGTGCGCCTCGGCGAAGCCAAGGGCTGGCGGCGCCCCAACGGCAATTTCGGCGCGCCCGTGATCCCTTCAGCGCCACGCGAAAGTCCGCTGCCGCTCTCGGCGTATCTCATCAACTTCAATCCCCGGGCGGGGCGGCGGCCGAACTAGGCTGCCGCAGCGGGGGCAAGGGCGCGCACGTCTCACCTCTCGACGTGCGCGCCCGCTTCTTTCAGCGCGTGCGCTTGCAACAATGCGCGCGTCGTTTAAGCGTCTTCCGCTAACGCCAGCGGAAACGGACGACGCATGCGCTTTGAAGGCACCAAGGACTATGTCGCTACGGAAGACCTGAAGGTCGCCGTCAACGCGGCGATCACGCTCGAACGCCCGCTGCTGGTGAAGGGCGAACCCGGCACCGGCAAGACCATGCTGGCGATCGAGGTGTCGAAGGCTTTGGGTGCGCCGCTGATCGAGTGGCACATCAAGTCGACCACCAAGGCCGTGCAAGGCCTCTACGAGTATGACGCGGTCATGCGCCTGCGCGACAGCCAGCTCGGCGATCCGCGCGCGACCGACATCGAGAACTACATCAAGCGCGGCAAGATGTGGGAAGCCTTCGAAGCGCCGGTGCGCCCCGTGCTGCTGATCGATGAGGTCGACAAGGCCGACATCGAATTCCCGAACGACCTCCTACAAGAGCTCGATCGCATGGAATTCTATTGCTACGAGCTCGACCGCACGATCAAAGCCAAGCAGCGCCCGATCGTGATGATCACCTCGAACAACGAAAAAGAGCTGCCGGACGCCTTCCTGCGCCGCTGCTTCTTCCACTACATCCGCTTCCCCGATGAAGCGACGATGACGGCGATCATCGAGAGCCACTATCCGGGCGTGAAGACGCGCCTGGTCAACGAAGCGCTGAAGATCTTCTACGACATGCGCAAAGTGCCGGGTCTGAAGAAGAAGCCGAGCACGAGTGAACTGCTGGACTGGCTAAAGCTGCTGCTGACGGACGACGTCGATCCGGAAACGCTGAAGCAACGCGATCCGAGCAAGCTCATCCCGCCTCTCCACGGCGCGCTGTTGAAGAACGAAGCGGATGTGATGCTGTTCGAGCGGCTGGCGTTCCTGGCGCGGCGGGAGAACCGCGGCGGGACTTCCTAAGCACCACCTGTTCCTAGGCGTCGACAAGTTCCCTCCTCCGTCGGATAATCCGCGCGGGTGGGAGGAGGACGCATGCGACAGCTAGTGTGCGCGCTCGCGCTCGCCGTGTTTTCCGTTGGCCCCGCTCTGGCCGATCCGCCGGAGGAAGAGCTTCACGCCTCACCCGGCGCCATCGCCACCGGCCTCATCGGCGACAGCGACGCAGAGGGGGTTTTCGAGGTCTATCCGGCCGAGCACGACGAAGTGGTGCGCCACATTCGCAGCGGCCTCATCTGCCGGATGCCCGAAACCAGCGCCAACCGGCTCATCATCTTTCCCCAGGCGGTGCGTGGTGAAGACGTCGCCTGCGAGACTAGCGACGGGCACGAGGTCATCCGCCTCTTCGCCACGCGCTTCTCGTTTCAGACCACGCTGCAAGCGCAGATCGATGGCGCGACAGCGGTGGTCATGCGCCAGCACCCGGACGCGCGCCCGTTCAACGCCTCAACCGCCATCGCCGCCACCGGCCTCCCGGAAAGCCGCACGACCCACTTCATCGTCAGCAACAACGGCGTGCGCAGCTACACGCGGGTGAGCATCGCCATCGTCCACGGCTGGGTGATCAAGCTGCGCTACACCGCGCCCGCCGCCGACGACACCGCCGCGCGCGAAGCCGCCCAGCTCTCTGGCCGCTACTGGGCCGGCGTGCTGGGCGACATGCAGCGCTGACGCAGCGGCACGGCCCTGGGCGCGGCGGTGCGCCTGCGTTAGAGTTGGTCCGTGTTCCAGCGCTTCTTCACCGAACTCCGCGCCGCCAATGTGCCGGTGAGCTTGAAAGAGTACCTCGTCCTGATCGAGGCGCTCGAGAAAGAGGCCATCGATACCAACGTCGACGACTTCTATTATCTCTCGCGCGCCGCGCTGGTGAAAGACGAGCGCCACCTCGACCGCTTCGACCGCGTGTTCGGGCATGTGTTCAAGGGCCTCGAGAATACGGCCGAAGCGATCAACGCGGAAATCCCGGCCGAGTGGCTGCGCCTGCTCACCGAGAAATTCCTGAGCGACGAAGAGAAGGCGCAGATCCAGGCGCTCGGCGGCTGGGACAAATTGATGGAGACGCTTGCCGAGCGCCTCAAAGAACAGAAAGAGCGCCACGAGGGCGGCTCCAAGTGGATCGGCACTGGCGGCACGTCGCCCTATGGCAGCGGCGGCTACAATCCTGAGGGCGTGCGCATCGGTAATGAAGGCCAGCGCCAGGGCCGCGCAGTGAAGGTCTGGGAGAACCGCGAGTACAAGAACCTCGATGACGGCGTCGAACTCGGCGTCCGCAACATCAAAGTCGCGCTGCGGCGCTTGCGCAAGTTTGCGCGCCAAGGCCAGCCGGATGAACTTGATCTCGACGGCACCATCAAGGAAAGCGCCCGCCAAGGTTACTTGGACATCGTGCTCCGCCCCGAGCGGCGCAACACGATCAAAGTGCTGCTTTTCTTCGACATCGGCGGCTCGATGGATTCACACATCAAGCTTTGCGAGGAGCTGTTCAGCGCCGCGCGCACCGAATTCAAGCACATGGATTTCTTCTACTTCCACAACTGCCTCTATGAGAGCGTGTGGAAGGACAACCGCCGCCGCCAAGACGAGAAGACCGGCACCTGGGACGTGCTGCACAAATTCCCGCACGACTACCGGATCATCTTCGTCGGCGACGCCACCATGAGCCCCTACGAAGTCACCTACCCCGGCGGCTCGGTGGAGCACTGGAACGAAGAGCCCGGCGCGCTGTGGCTGCAGCGCGTGACGCAGGTGTACGAGCGTGTCGTGTGGCTCAACCCCACGCCGCGCCAACATTGGGACCACACGCCGTCGATCCAGCTCATCCGCGAAATCGTCGGCCCAGAGCGCATGTTTCCGCTCACCATCGGCGGGCTTGATGGCGCGATGAAAGAACTCAGCCGCTAGCGCCGCCAGCCCGTCCAGCCTGGCCCGCGCACGACACGACCAGGCGTTGCGCCCGTATGGTCACCGTCGCGCAGCACCTGCACGCCGTTCACGAACACGTCGCGCACGCCTGTGGAATACTCGTGCGGATGCTCGAATGTGGCGTGGTCGCTGATGGTGGCGGGATCGAAGACGACGACGTCGGCGTAATAGCCAGCGCGCAGCTGTCCGCGCTCGCGGATCGCCAGTTCTTGCGCGGGCAAGCTGGTGAGCCGGCGAATGCCCTCTTCCAGCGGCATCAACTGGCGGTCGCGCACATAGCGGCCGAGGAAGCGTGCGAAGTTGCCGTAGGCGCGCGGGTGCGGATTGAATTGCAGGAACGGCCCTTCCGGCGCCAACGAACCGGCGTCCGAGCCCAGCATCGTGTAGGGCCAGCGCAGATTGGCTTCGATGTTCTCTTCGCTCATCAGCACGTAGGCCGTATCGACGCGCGAGTTATCCTCGATGACGAGGTCGATCATCGTGTCTTCCGGGCTCGTCCGCCGCGCGGCGGCCACCTGCGCCAGTGTTTGCCCCGTGTATTGCCGCAGCGCCGGGTTCGCGAAGCCGATGAGGATCACATTCTCCGGGCGGCCCGCGAGCACATAGAGGCTCTCCCACCCGTCCGGCGCGCGCATCTCACGCAGCACACGCGCGCGGATCGCCGGATCGCGCAGGCGCGACACCCACGCATCGTGCCCGCCCTCCTGCACCCAAGGCGGCATCGCGGCATCGAGCCCCGTCGCGCCGGCATTGTAGGTGTAAACGTCGGCGGTGATGTCGAGCCCTTCGGCGCGGGCCGCGTCCAGACGCGCGAGACCCGCAGCGGAGAGATGCCAGTTGCGCTGACCTGCGGGCTTCAGGTGATAGATTTGCGCGCGTGCGCCGGTGGCGCGGGAAATGGCGATCAATTCGTCGATGCCATCGAGGAAGTGATCACCCTCGGAGCGGATGTGGCTGATATAGCCGCCGTCGAACTCCTTCGCGGCGGCGACCAGCGCAATCAGCTCATCCGTCTGTGCATAGAAGGCCGGCGCGTAGATTAGTGACGAGCCCACGCCGAGCGCGCCTTCGCGCATGCCTTGGCGCACGAGTTCCTGCATCCGCGCCAGCTCTTCCGCTGTCGGCGGCCGATCGGCGTAGCCGATCTCATGGATGCGCACCGTCGTGGCGCCGACAAAGCTGGCGACGTTCGTGGAAACGCCGCGATGTTCCAAATATTCGAGATATTCGCCCAGCGTCGTCCACGGCACGTCGAAATGCACGTAGCTTTGGCGCGCAATCATCTCCGCGCGCATGGCCGGCGTCAGCGGTCCCATGCTTTCGCCCTCGCCCATCACTTCGAGCGTCACGCCCTGGCGGATGTCGCTTTGGGAGCGGCCGTCCTGGATGAGGGAGTCCGTCGCCCAGCTCAGCATGTTGATAAAGCCCGGCGCCACCGCCATGCCATGTGCATCGATGCGCTGCCGCGCCGGCTCGGCCGCGAGATTGCCGATGGCCGCGATGCGATCGCCGCGAATGCCGATGTCGGCGGTGACCGGCGCGCCGCCCGTCCCGTCATAAACGGCGCCGCCACTGATGATGACGTCGTAGCCCTGCGAGACTTGCGTCGTGCTGCAACTGCTCAGCGCCGCAAGCGCAAAAAGTGCCGCTAAGAAACGACGTCGCATGCAGAGCCTCCCCAAGCCGAAGGCGGCACGCTAGCACAGGATTGCGGGTTGGCGACGGCTAGGATTGATCGCCGGTATTCGCCGCGCTCCACACCAATTCCGCCGGACGGAAGCGCAACGCGGTGATCCGCGTTTCAAAGAACGCGCGCTCCTGCGGCGTGATCTGTTCGGCGCGCGTCAGGATCCAGAGATAGCGGCCGCCGGGTTCGCCGACGATCGACCAAGAATAATCTTCTGCCCGCTCGAGCACCCAATAGTCCGCTTCCACCGGCCAGAAGAAACTCACCTTGAGCTTGCCCTCGCCGTTCTCGCCGACGATGCGCGCATGGCCGCGGGCGACGCGGGTTTCGCTTTCCAGCACATTGGGATCCTAAGCTTAGAATTCCACGTGGACAAGTTGTCGC
>JADMIO011678469.1_pt1 | contig 63436 bp, 65 predicted proteins | sample 8958161 | NCBI WGS metagenome assembly JADMIO01 (sample SAMN16585339, study PRJNA669376) | soil metagenome | isolation source: Crop rotation soil | place: USA: Cullars Rotation, Alabama | collected 2011
CAGGCTAGCGCTGGAACCACTAACGGAACAGTCACAGTAACAGAGACACTTCCGGTGGGATTGACCTTAGTGTCTATGGCGGGAACGGGCTGGACATGCGCCTCTAGCACTTGTACGCGCAATGATGCGCTCGCAGGCGGTGCCAGTTACCCGGCCGTCACCGTGACGGTGAACGTTGCCGCGAATGCGACTTCCCCACAGATAAACGCCGTGCGTGTCTCAGGCGGTGGATCGGCCAGTGCAAACACCACTGATTCCACGTCTGTGCAGTCCGCCGGATCCACTTCGATCATCGCCGGTTCGCCAGTGCCGCAGCATCCACTCTTCAGTTCGACACCCCTCACGTTGGGCGTGAAGTTCCGCTCGGACGTGAGCGGCAATATCACGGGAATGATGTTCTACAAAGGAGCGGGGAACAATGGAACACACATTGGCCTGCTCTATAGTTCCACTGGCACCTTGTTGGCTCAAGCCACCTTCGCCAATGAGACCACCTCTGGGTGGCAGCAAATGAACTTCTCTAGCCCCGTTGCAATCTCAGCCAACACGACCTACGTGGCGGCCTACTGGAGCAACTCCGGCTTTGCTTATGACGGGGGAACTTTTGCGGGCAATGGCATTGATAATGCGCCACTGCACGCCTTGCGCTCGGGCGTCGATGGGCCTAACGGGGTGTATGCTTTCGGCTCGGCGCCGCAGTTCCCCTCCGGCGATGCTGGAGGAAACTATTACTGGGCTGACGTATTGTTCACGCCATCCTCTGCGCCGAGCCAGCCCTGACCATCGCCAAAACGCACACCGGGAACTTCAAACCGCGAGAGTCGGTCGACGCGCGAGCCAGTCACTAGTGCCAACTCGCGTGGGCGAGAGGTTCGCGTCCGTGCTCTGGAGCAACGCTCTTGGAACGGGAGAGCCCCGCCGACGTCTGCTAAGATCAGCTCGATGCCCCTTCCGCGAATCGTTCTTTTCACCGCGCAAGACATTGGCGTGAACCTGATAACCACGCTCCGAGAACATGCGGATTTGTTTGTGGTGACGCATTCCACCATACGAGATGAATTGGCGGGCTATCGATCTCCGACTCAGACCTGTCAGCACTTTGCTATTCCGGTAGTCGTAACACCTCGGGTTGACGAGTCCGTTGCGCGCGTGATTTTGGAGTTCAAGCCCAGATTGATTCTCTCGGCCTACTATCCACATGTCATTCCTGCGAGCCTGATTGAGCAGGTCCCCCTCGGCGCAGTGAACCTTCATCCAGGAATCCTACCCTTCTATCGTGGCAAGTTTCCAACACCGTGGTACATCCTCAATGGCGAGTCGGACTACGGTCTCGCCCTTCACCGCATCGTGGATGATGGAATCGATACCGGTCCGGTACTCGTACAAGAACGTTTTCCTCTCTCCCCAACGATAACCGGGCATGAGCTTCTGTTAGAAACTATGAAGAATGGTGTTGCACTCATTCACGGCTGTCTCTCCGCTATTCTTGACAACTCATTACCTGCCGTCCCTCAGAAGGGTGTTGGCTCGTATTACAGCACTATAGAGAAGCGCTATCAGATCGATTGGAACCTCCGGACAGTCCAGATCGAGCGAAGAATAAGAGTGCACGCTAAACCCTACCTTCCGGCATACTCATATCTGTTGAACCGAATCGTTTACATCAACCGAGCCGTAGACGTTCAGTTTGACGGATTTGCGGCACAAGGGGGCGGTAGCATTGTCGGAAAAGATACTTCTGCTTTTTACGTCTCGTGCTGTGATGGTGTGTTGCGCGTGGACGAGTGGGATGTTTTCCCCCCCGTTAGTCAGGCCGAGAGCGATTTACTCTTCCGCGTCGGGAATCGTTTTGAATAAGCCCGCGTTTACCCTTCACTGTAGGCCATCACGGGTCAGGAGCTATCACGACGTCGTTATTGCGATGCTGAATTTTTGGGATCGAGGGTGAATAGGCGCCTCGTGCAGCACGCGGATTTTTCTTAAACCGCATCACTGCTCACGGACATTCGGCCTCGCACGCCATCGCTGTTAACCTGAAGACGGCAATGCCTTCCAGATTAGCTAGAGACGACTTCACCAAAGGCAATGTTCGGCAGCATCAGGCCTCGCACCATCTCCCTTTCCAGACCGATTATTGCTAAACTAAATTTCCACAAGATTACAGTTGCGGCGCCAATTGCGTCCTTGGGTGAACTTTTTGCGGCTAGCCCTTTTGCAGATCAACCCCACTGCTGGAGACCTCGACGGCAACGCGTCCCTGATTATCCGCGCTGCCCGCAGTGCCCAATCGCTGGGTGCCGATCTTGCCGTCACGCCGGAGCTGGCTTTGATGGGGTATCTGCCTCGCGATCTGCTGATGAGCAGCGGGTTTGTGCGTCGGGGCTGTCAGGTGTTGACCCGACTAGCGACCGAATTGCGCAATGCCCCCCCGATGCTGGTGGGTGTCGCCATCCCCAATCCATCCGACCTCGGCCGGCCTCTCTTCAACAGCGCCGTCCTGCTGCATGATGGCGAAGTGGGACCGGCGTTCCATAAAACCCTTCTCCCGACGTACGACGTCTTTGACGAGGACCGCTACTTTGAGCCCGCTCCTGAGCCACAAATCCTGGACTTCAAGGGATGCCGCCTGGGCGTGAGCATCTGCGAGGACGTCTGGAACGACCGCGATTTCTGGAAGCGCCGCCGGTATCACCACGATCCGATCGAAGCCTTGGCTCAGGCGGGCGCGCAGGCGATCCTCAACCTCTCCGCCTCGCCCTTCCAGGCGGGCAAACAGGTCTTCCGCGAGCAGATGCTCGGCCACATGGCGCAGAAATACGGACTGCCGGTCGCTTATGTGAACCAGGTCGGTGGGAATGACGACTTGATTTTCGATGGCCGCAGTTGCGGCTTCGATGCCCGCGGCCGCCTCTTCGCGAGAGCGAAGGGTTTCGAACCGGACGTGCTGGACATGGAATTGGAGGGCGGCGACCCTCAGATCGCAACCGACGATTTTGCGCCCGAAGCCGAAATCTGGAACGCGCTCGTGCTCGGCGTTCGCGACTACGTCCGCAAAACCCGGTTCAGCAGGGTTCTGCTCGGTCTTTCCGGCGGTATCGATTCAGCGCTGACTGCGGCGATCGCGGCGGACGCCGTGGGCCCGGAGAACGTTCTCGGCGTCCTGATGCCCTCGCGTTACTCCAGCCGGGGCAGCGTGGACGACTCGCTGGCACTCGCCGCCAACCTGGGCATTCGAACCCTGACCCTGCCGATTGCGGACATCATGAAGACCTACGATGCCGTACTCGAGCCCGCATTCACCGGATTCCAACCCGACGTCACCGAGGAAAATATCCAATCGCGCATCCGCGGCAATTTGCTGATGGCGCTCTCGAATAAGTACGGCTCGCTGCTGCTCACGACCGGGAATAAATCTGAGATGTCCGTGGGCTACTGCACACTGTACGGAGACATGAACGGCGGCTTGGCGGTAATCGCCGACCTTCCCAAGATGATGGTGTACCGTGTTTCGCGCTGGCGGAACCAGCGGCGCCCCGATATCCCGGAGGCGACTCTGACAAAGGCGCCGTCCGCCGAATTGCGACCCGATCAGACCGATCAGGACAGTCTGCCGCCGTATGATATTCTCGATCAGATTTTGGAACTGCACATCGAGCAGTGTCAATCGGCGGAAGAGATTATCGCCCTCGGCTTCGAGGAACAAACAGTCCGCCGCGTACTGCGGTTGGTTCGCATCGCGGAATTCAAAAGAAAGCAGGCAGCGCCGGTTTTGAAGGTTACGTCGCGGGCGTTCGGCACGGGTTGGCGCATGCCCATCGTGCGACAGGAATAGGGAACTCATGAAGCTATCGATCATCGGATTGGGGAAGTTGGGATCGCCCATGGCGGCGGTAATGGCCCACAAAGGGCACACGGTGGTGGGCGTGGATGTGAATCCGGCGTTTGTGTCCGCGATTCAGCAGGGTCGCCCACCCGTGAATGAGCCGGGGCTGCCCGAAATGATCCGAGCTAACCGCGAGCGCCTCTCCGCAACGACGGACTACGAGGAAGCGATCCTGGCGACGGACGCCACGTTTATCATCGTCCCAACTCCCTCCGATCCCGATGGCACGTTTTCGATGCGGTTTGTGTTGAGCGCTGCCGAAAAGATCGGCGCCGGGCTCCGAAATAAAAAGGGCTGGCATGTAGTTGTGCTGTCGAGCACGGTAATGCCGGGTTCAACTGAAGGAACTCTGCTGCCCGCCCTCGAAGCGCATTCCGGAAAGAAGTGTGGCCAGGGTTTCGGCCTCTGCTACAACCCCGAATTTATCGCCCTAGGCAGCGTGATTCGCGACATGCTGAACCCGGACATGATTCTGATCGGCGAATCCGATGCCCGTTCCGGCGACCTTCTTCAGCGGCTCTATGAAGGCGTCTGCGAGAGCAATCCCCGCATTCAGCGCATGAACTACGTCAATGCCGAACTCACGAAGTTATCGGTAAACACCTTCGTGACGACAAAGATCTCCTACGCCAATATGTTGGCAGAGGTCTGCGAGACACTCCAGGGCGCCGACGTCGACGTAGTCACGTCTGCGATTGGCTGCGATACCCGCATTGGGAAGAAGTACCTGAAAGGCGCGCTTGGATACGGCGGCCCTTGCTTCCCGAGAGACAACAAGGCTTTTTCCGCACTGGCCCGCACCAACGGCGTCCCCGCTCTGCTAGCGGAGGCGACCGACGAATTGAATCGCCGCCAGGTTCCGCGTTTGGCCGAGTTGGTACTTTCACGCCTGCCGGAAGGCGGGACCGCCGGGATTCTGGGTCTCTCCTATAAGCCGGACACAGAAGTGATCGAGGAGTCTCAGGGGCTGGAACTTGCAAAGCGTCTGCTGGCCACCGGGGTGGCGGTAGTGGTCTATGACCCGGCGGCAATGGAGAATGCAAGAAGGGCACTTGGCCCAAGTCTGAAATGTGCTGGTAATGCCCGGGAATGCGCCAAAGGGGCTGACGTCCTGGTGATCGCAACACCGTGGTCTGAGTTTCGAACGCTGCTGGCACAGGATTTCAAACCACTCGGTACGGTAATCGACTGCTGGCGCTTGTATTCTCCTGAGTACTTGGAACACATGAACTATCTTCAAATCGGCGACGGCAGTAGCCGCCAGACAGAACTCAAGATCCGAACAGCGCTGGCTATCGGCGACTGATCCAATAGGCCCGTCGCAGGAGAGACTAGAGGACCCGGTATGATGGCGGCCAACTGGTTTCGGCAAAGCTTCGGCATTGCGCTGTCCAAGCTCCCGGCGGCCGACGGCATCGCGGCGTCGCGGGTTGAACGCGCACCCACGGCGGAACGGCTCTCATTCCGTGCCGCTTTTCTATTCCTGCTGATCCCTCCGGCCATAATCTTAAGCCTGCATCCAGATCTCTTTTTCAGCCCACCCGGAGTGGATGCCTGGGTTTATCTGGGGTTCTTTCGAAACCTCGTTAACTTCAAACGAGATCTCTTTGTCTCCACGTACTACGGTAGCCGGCTATCGTGGATCTTGCCTGGGTTCCTCGCCCACCACATCTTTCCTCCGACTGCGGCTGCCTTTCTGCTCCACCTTTTCGTGTACGTAACCGCAGTATGTTCATTCTTTTACGTCCTCCGGGTCACAGCGCACACGAGAGCCGCTCTCCTGGCGACTCTAGGCTTCAGCTCTTATGCGTTCTTCTGGGCAGCGGTGGGTTGGGACTACGTTGATGGCATCGGAATCGCGTATTATCTGCTCACAACTGCCTTTTTGACACGAGCGGCGTCACGGGAGCGAGCCACGGCGTGGTTAATTGCGGCCGGAGGAGCATATGCAGCTACCGTGTATTCGAACCTCGGCTGGGCAGTGCTCGCTCCCGTCATTGCTGTTCATTATTTCTGGATGAAATATTCTGGCGAGCGAGCGCACTCAGTGAAGGCCTGGATCCGAGCAGTTTCATTCTTCGTGCTGGGCGCAGGAGGAATGACCGCGGTTCTAGGAGGCGTGAACTATTTTATCGAAGGTCGTTTTTGGTTCTATCTACCATCCATTGGATTCGCTCTTACTTCTGTTCGTTCCCGGAATCCCTGGTATCACGGAATCACCGACCACGGCATTTTAGTGGTATGGCTCTGGTTACCTGCTCTGGTGCTCTTCGTAGGGCTGCTTTCGTCTTTGGTACTCCTGATTTCGCAGTCGAAGAGCGCCAGCCAACCGGCACTCATGTTTTTTTTCGAGTTCTTGTTGAGCCTTGGAATCTTCGGATGCATGCAGTACGCCGGCTCAGCCCCGCTCGGAGTCTATTTTTACGCCAGCTATCTTATTCCCGTCACATTCTTGGCCTTTGCGACTTTATTTTGGGCAAGCACGTCGACTTTTGGGAGAAACTTCTGGCTAGTAGCTTTCAGTTCTGCTGTTTTGTTTTTGCTGCCCTGGATTTTGCCGAATTCGGGCAGAGTGCTACGCTCGATAAAAAGCGAAGCCCCTACGGTCGGACTCGTTTCCGGGGTCGTGCTCGCGGCAGCCGTCGCACTTCGAAAGTGGAGGTGGAGCATAGTCGCTCCATCTATTTCGTTGTCCCTGATAGCGGGTGTGGTTACGGATAATACCGCAGCTGATGGCAACCGATCCATGTATGAACGCGTTATGTCAGCTCGGTCTACTGTCGAAAGCATTCGCAACGACGCACCAATTCGCTGGTGGTACGATCCGAATGACCCAAATGCAAATGACTTCTTGTCTCTTACTTCTACTTATCTTTGGGGCTACACTCTCGTCGCCGGAGCGTTCCCCGAGTTTTCGGCAAAGAACATTCTGGTCCCGGAGAACCTTCTGTGCGTGACTACCTCTTTGCCAGATTCGGCCAGTGTGGCGACTGCGAAACTGCAAGAGGTTTTAAAGCCTAGAGGTCAGACGGCTCTTCTGAAAGCCAATCAAACATTCTCGGGCTCGGGTAAGCCTTATAAACTTCTGATCTTTCAGATCGAGGATGATCCCACAACCATGCAGGCCTTGTCGGTCCAATATAACGCCACCACTCGCTACGGGTTGCTGGCGGTCGGGGCGAAGCAAACCGCGGAAACCTTCCCGGGTTCGGCGTGGACGCTATCGTCTTATCCCGGAGCCGAAGGCGCGCTATCAGCAACGCCGTCAGGCCTCGACATTATCACGCCCCGGATTACTCAAGCGTACGCGACGATGTACCCGATATTGAGTGCGCCGGTCGATGGGACCTACCGGTTTGCGCTGAGGGTCAAACAGGTGTCGGGGCAGATCACGTTTGGCATGCTCTCGGGAGATCAAGCCCACTGGATCACGTCGACCAGTATTGTGATCAAACCTGGCTTTACAAAAACGATTCGCTTCGACGTTGCTCTCAAAAAGGACGAGACGTTTCATCTCCTCACTGCCAACTTTCAACCGTCAAATCAGGCCTCCCGTTATATCATCGAGGACCTTCGCGGGTATTTAATTCAGAAGTGAGTCTTGGCAAGTCATGAAAAGAGTCGCGACAGTTCAGTCCAGCTACATCCCGTGGAAGGGGTACTTCGACCTGATCAACTCTGTCGATGAATTCATCCTTTTCGACGACGTGCAATATACCCGGAGGGACTGGCGCAATCGGAACAAAATCAAGTCACCGCAAGGTCCTTTCTGGCTGACGATCCCGGTCGAGGTCAAAGGTAAGTACCTCCAGAAGATTCGCGAAACAATGGTGAGTGACCGGGCCTGGGCGGAGAATCACTGGAAGAGCATTGAACAGTTCTATGCCCGTGCCGCCTGCTTCCCGGCCTACCGCGATGAGCTTTGCGATCTCTACCGCGGCTGCCAGGAGACATCGCTGAGTCGTATTAACTTCCGTTTTTTAACTGGTATTTGCCGCATGCTCGGAATTGAGACCAAGCTGACCTGGTCCATGGACTATTCACTCTCGGACGGCAAGACGGAACGCTTGGTGAGCTTGTGCAAACAGTCGGGCGCCAACGTCTACATTTCGGGCCCTTCCGCGCAAAGCTATATTCAGCCCCAACTATTTGCCCAGGAGGGTATTGAACTGGTCTATTTCGATTACAGTGGCTATCCCGAATACCACCAACTGCACCCCCCCTTTACGCACGAAGTGAGTGTCCTTGATTTGCTATTGAACGAAGGATCCGGAGCTCGCCATTTTATGAAGAGCTTCTCCAGTGGCCGCCAGACCGTCGCGCCATGATCTGCCTGCGGATCCTCCAATTTGGCGAGCAGGACCCACCCCGGCCGCGTATGCAAAGTTCGGTTGACAATCGGCTATTCCCTTGGATAATAGTTGTTGAGCCCCAAAATGAGCGCTGGAATTGTTCCCGAACCCGGGAATGGCGGATATTTGTCGTCCATGGAAGCCCGGGAATGGATCGCAGACTTGTTGATGTGCACGCCCGAATCGCTGCCTCCGGACGTGACGCCGCTCCGGGAGGTCGAAGGCTGGGATTCCCTGAGACACGTGAGTCTGGTTCTCGGCTTGGAGCAGAAGCGGAACAAAAAATTGACTGCCGACCAGATCCAGAACATCGTTACGGTTGGTGACGTCCTAAGTATCCTCAGGCAAAACGTCGTTGATGCATGAACGCTCGATCCTAGTCACGGGCGCCACCGGGGAGATCGGCAGCAGCCTCATCAGGGAGTTTTTGAAAGACGGGTGGATCGTGTGCGGACTGGATCTACGAGGACCCGCAAACATCGAGGGGGCCGGTTATTACTTTGCGGAGTGCGACCTCTCAAATGGCCTTGCATGCGAGCGCCGGATCGCCGATTTTCATGAAAAGTTCGGCGCCTTCGACGCGGTAGTCAATTGCGCAGCACTCATCGCGAATTCCCCCCTGCTCTCGTTCTCTGAGGGACGCTTGGTTCACCATGATTTTGGACTTTGGAATCGTGTCCTTTCATCCTCCCTCACTGCCGCATTCCACGTTACTGCTTGCACTGTATTGAAGATGGCGGAAGCTCGAAAGCGCGGCGTGATCCTCAACATCAGTTCCATCTGCAGTCGCGGCAATCCCGGCCAAGCGGCGTACTCGTCCGCTAAAGCGGGGTTGAATGGCCTCACAACTGCGTTAGCCAAGGAGTTGGGGGCAATCGGCATTCGAGTTGTTGCCATCGCCCCAGGTTACATCGAGACCACCTCCACCGCGGAACACGTCCCCGCGGCCAAACTCAAAGCGATTAAGGCCTCCGTACCACTGAACCGGTTAGGAAAAGTGGAAGAAGTCATCTCCGCGGTGAAGTTCGTGCTCGCGAATGAATACGTGAACGGTACGATCATCGAGTTGAATGGAGGCCAGGTGCTTTGAGCCTCTACCCGCATAGTGTCGGGGATCGCTTTCGGGCCATCACCGAACTTCATTCGAGTCGCCCCGCCCTCGTCTGGCCCGGTGGTGCGTCCGAAACTTTCGGCCAATTGGAGGCGCTTTCCGACCAGGCCGCGCACTTCCTCCAACGCCACGGCGTCGTACGGGGCGACCGCGTCTGCCTCCGATTGGAAAAATGCACGCTCACGTATGCCCTGATGTTGGGATGTCTCAAAATTGGCGCACCCTACTTCGTGGTAGACCCATCAAATCCGGCCGCCAGGGTCGCGCAGATTCTGAATAAGTGTGTCCCCAGCCTGGTGTTCTCGGTTGAGGAGCCTGCATGCGACCTGGCTGGGTATCGCGTGGTGGCGGTCGAAAAGAACTCCCTTTCCTTGTTGGATGGCATGCCAGTTGGCTTTCAATCGGACGCGGACGTACTGGGTACGGATCCGGCCTACATTATGTTCACCTCGGGATCGACTGGCGTTCCCAAAGGCGCCGTTATGTCTCACGGTAACTTGCTGAACTTCGTCGAGTGGGCACGGACAGAGTTCGCGGTTACTCCAGACGACGTCTTCACCAATCTGAATCCGCTGTATTTTGATAATTCGGTATTTGATTTCTACGCTAGCATCATGAACGGCGCTTCACTCGTCCCGTTCGACTCAAGTCTCATCCGCGATCCCTATCGGATGATTCGCGAGATTGACGAGCGCCACTGCACCGTCTATTTCTCGGTCCCTTCGCTCCTGGTCTATTTTCAAACGCTTAAACTGATCACTCCCTCCGTATTCGCTCACATTCGAACAGTCATCTTCGGGGGCGAAGGCTATCCGAAGATAAAGCTTCAAGAACTCTTTGAATGTCTGCACGCCCGTGCGGAACTCGTCAACGTCTATGGCCCAACCGAGTGCACCTGTATCTGTTCGGCTTACCGCATAACAGAAACCGATTTCGAAAGCCTGGATGGCTATCCCCCGCTGGGCGGGCCGATTTCGAATTTTTCATTCTTCATTCTCAACGAACAAGGCGTCCAGGTTAGCCCAGACGAGCCAGGCGAACTGCACCTTGGAGGACCGTGCGTCGGCTTGGGATACTTCAATGAACCGGAACTCACGGAACGTGCATTCCGGCAAAACCCTCTAAATGCCAAGTACCACGAACGCGTTTATCGGACGGGTGATCTGGTTCGCCTGTCGAGAACAGACGGGAAAGTATACTTCGTCGGCCGCCGCGATAATCAGATCAAGCATCAGGGCTATCGCATCGAATTGGGCGAAATCGAGCATGCGCTCTCCCGGATAGCAGGTGTAGATGAGGCCGTAGCCCTGCACACCGTCAGAGATGGCGTTAGTCTCATTATCGGTGTGGTTGCCTCCACAGACCAATTGAGTTCCGAGAAGATTCGAAAGGAAGTCTCGAAGATCGTCCCCACCTACATGGTTCCGGCGCGCGTAGACATCCTCAACCGCTTACCGAAGAACGATAACGGCAAAATCGATCGGCGCCTTCTGCAAACGCGCTACGCCTAAGGTGATGAAGATCTCGGTCGTAACAACGCTTTACAATTCTTCGGCCTTCATCCCAGAATTCGTCCGGCGGATGAAGACGGAACTGATTCAGTTGACTAGCGACTACGAATTGATCCTTGTGGACGACGGATCTCCCGACAAATCACTCGAGGTTGCGCGCGGTCTGCTGGATGAGGACGCCCATCTCAAGATCATCGAATTCTCGAGAAACTTCGGACATCACAAAGCAATGATGACCGGCCTGGAACACGCCTCGGGCGACCTGGTGTTCCTGATTGACGTGGATCTCGAAGAACCTCCGGAACTCCTCGGCCCCTTCCTGGCGGCTCTTCGCGATGAAAACCTGGACGTCGTTTATGGATTCCAGAAATCCCGCAAAGGTGGTTTTATCGAGAAGTTTGGCGGTGAACTTTCGTGGCGGCTGCTCAATATTCTGCTGCCCGTGAAGATTCCGTACAACCACAGTACTGTTCGCCTGATGACCCGGGATTATGTGCACGCGCTCGTCCAGCACAAAGAGCACAAGACAGCGATCGGTGGACTTTGGGTCCTTACCGGGTTCCGTCAGAAAGGAGTCCCATTCGACAAAGGAGTGCGCAAAGGGTCAAGTTACCGGCTAAGCCATCGGCTTGTCATGCTGCTGGACAGCGTGACATCTTTCACCGAACTTCCCCTATTTTTCATCTTCTACGTCGGCTGTGTAGTGATGCTACTCTCTTTTGTCGCCGCACTATATCTCATTGTCCGCCGCCTGACTGGAGTCCTGGCGGAGGGTTGGGTCTCAACCATTGTTTCGATCGCTTTCTTCGGCGGATTGACGGTGTTTTCGATTGGCGTGGTAGGTCTTTATGTATCTCGAATCTTTATCGAGACAAAGCAGCGCCCTTATACCTTGATCCGTCGCATTCACGTTAGACAATGATCGATAATTACCGCATTTTCTGAAGTTCGCAGCGGGGGTACAAATGGAACATTCTCGAGCAGTGATCGAAACGCATTACGAGGATTTCTACTCAAAACGAAACCCGGAAAAAGTTTATCCGGTCGAATTCGTCGTGCGTACTTTCCTTGGCACTTACCCTGGGCTGAAGATCGATCGCCGCACTTACCGGGATTCTAGAATCCTCGATCTCGGATTTGGCGACGGGCGGAACATGCCGCTTTTACATGACCTCGGCTTCGCAATCTCGGGCGTCGAGATCTCAGACGATATCTGCCAACTGACACGCGAAAGGATGAAACGGCTAGGCGTCCCGGCCGAGATTAAGGCGGGCAGCAACTCACAGATTCCATTTCCTGACCGCTTCTTCGACTATTTGTTAGCCTGTCACGCATGTTATTACATCCTGCCGGATCAAACATTCTCCGACAACCTGAAGGAGATTACACGAGTGCTTCGCCCAGACGGTCGCTTCATCTTTTCTCTACCGAAGACAGACACGTACATACTGAACGATGCGATACCACTAGGGGATGGCCATTACCGGATCACTCAGGATCCCTACGGAATACGAAACGGCGGAGTGTTCCGGGCTTTCAGCAATAAGGATGATATCGTCGAGGAACTCGGGGCCGCGTTCACGGACTTTTCGCTAGGTCTCTGCGAAAACGACTTCTACGGCACTTATGAGAAGGTTTGGATTGGAACCTGCGTGCGGAGACCATGAACGGGAAAGTATAGGTGCAATTTGTCCAACATTGTGATTTTCGGCATCGGGCGTGGCGCTGATGTGGCGACGCGCTACTTCCGCGATGACACATCCCATAACGTTGTTGCGTACACGGTCGATGATGCATATTGCGACGGCCGCGATTTTATGGGAAAGGCAGTTGTGCCGTTTTCCCGAGTCGAACACGAAGTCCCTCCTGGCGAGGCCCTGATGTTCATCCTGTTAGGATTCCAGCGAATGAACGCGTTGCGGGCGGAAAAGTTCGCGGAAGCCAAGCAGAAAGGCTACTCATTCGCAAACTACATCAGTTCGCGGATTCTTGGACCTCAGCCACCCAAAACAGGCGAAAACTGTTTCATCCTGGAGGGAAATGTCTTCAATTACGATGTGACAATTGGCGACAACGTCGTGATGTGGTCAGGTAACCATGTCGGCGATCTTTCGGTGATCGAGGATCATGTCTTCATTTCGTCGCAGGTTGTATTGTCTGGGGAGGTGAGGATTGGCCCGGGATCTTTCCTGGGCGTAAATTCGACGATCTCCAATCACGTCCGCATAGGCGCGAACTCCTACGTAGGGGCGAACACCCTGATCGCTCAAGACACGACGCCCGGAGGCGTCTACGTCACAAAGAGCACCCCACGCTTGGAGCAGATTGACAGTATGCGGTTTCTCCAAATGATCAAATCTTAAGCCCTGAATGGAAGCACGCCCATGAAACGAGAATTACTAAGCACTTATGTTTGCCCCGTAGCTCATTCCAGCTTGGGCGTCTCCGATGATGCCGGGGGCCTGGCCACCGAGGTCGAGAAGGGCATACTGACGTCCCCGGAAGGCCGTCGTTACCTTGTGCGGAATGGCATTCCCCTGTTTCTTCCGGAGCACATGCTGACCGAAGTGGAGCAGGAAACCCAGGCGGAATACGACGCGTCGGCCGAGCAGAAGTACGATGCCGCCGTCGATTGGCAGTTCAAGAGCTTCTATGAGAACGAAGATGACGTACGCGAGAGAATGGTTTCCCTGCTTGCCTTGAAGCCGGAAAGCAGAGTGCTGGAAATTGGGTCCGGCACCGGCAGAGATTCCTTTCGCATTGCGCGGAAGCTCGGAAAATCAGGAGAGTTCTTCGTTCAAGACCTTTCGGAAAGAATGGTGCTCAGAACCCGCGAACGGCTCCGATCCGTCACAGCGGACCTCGGCATTGTCTCCCGGATCGAATACTTCGTATCGACCGCTCGTTTCCTGCCTTTCCCCGACGGGTTCTTCGATTCCGTTTTCCATTTCGGCGGATTTAACAACTTTAGTGAGCCGAAGCGGACACTGGGAGAGATGACGCGTGTAGTGAAGACCGGGGGACGGGTCGTTTTCGGGGATGAAGCGCTCCCACCCTGGCTCGATGGTACCGAATACGGCGAGGTACTCGTTACAAACAACCCGCTGTTCAAGCACAAGGTGCCGCTCGATTCTCTTCCGCAGAATGCCCGCGACGTCACCGTGCGCTGGGTGCTGGGAGGGTGCTTTTACCTGATCGACTTCCAGGTGGGCGATGGGCCTCCACCGATCGACCTGGACCTTCCGCACCAGGGTTGGCGCGGTGGAACCATGAGGACCCGCTACTACGGCAGGCTCGAAGGCGTTACTCCGGAAGCGCGCAAAATGGCCATTGAAGCCGCTAGGGCGGCGGGAATGAGTGTCCATGCCTGGCTGGACAACCTGGTGCGTACCTCCGCGGCATCCTCTCCGCAAACAGTTTCCCGTGATCGAGGGAAGGCTTAGGTGTTCTGGAGGAAACTCGGAAAGGTTTTTCAGCCCTCCGGAGAGTACGACTGGGCTCTCTCCCACGCTGCCAATCCCGTCGCCGAGCACATCGAGGACGATTTCTTCCGGATCTACTTCAGCGCGCGGGACGGCAAGAACAGGTCGAGCATCGGCTATATCGTCGTCGACCTAAGCGACAATGCACGCGTCATCGAAGTCCCGGCTGACCCCGTACTCCGTCCCGGAGACCTCGGCATGTTCGATGACTGCGGGGCATCCATCGGCTGCATCCTTCGGATGGGGGAGGCACGGTATCTCTACTACATGGGTTGGAACCTCGCAGTCACGGTTCCTTGGAAAAACGCCATCGGACTGGCGGTGAGCGATACTGCTACCGGCCCTTTTCGACGCTGGTCCCGGTTTCCGGTTGTGCCGCTTGACGAGACGGACCCGTATACTATCTCCTATCCATGGGTAATGAAAGACGGTGGCGTGTACCGGATGTGGTATGGCTCAAACCTCCGATGGGGGCCCGAGAAGAAGGACATGCTCCACGTGATCAAGTATGCGGAATCCGTTGATGCAGTGCACTGGCAGAAACACGATCGAGTGGTCATTGACTCCACCTCACCCGAGGAAAACGCGATTTGCAAACCGTGCGTGGTAAAGGATCCGATTGGCTACCGCATGTGGTTCTGCAGTCGCGGCGAGAAGTACCGGATCCACCACGCGATTTCCGATGACGGCTACAACTGGACCAGACTCGGACGCGATGAAGGAATTGATGTTTCTCCAGACGGGTGGGATTCGGACATGATCGAGTATCCCAATGTTTTCGATCACGCCGGAAAACGATATTTGCTCTATGCCGGGGATTCCTTCGGCGCGACAGGATTCGGCGTCGCCATTCTGGAAACCTAAGCCGGAGTCCAAGACTCTAGAGGGTTGCTCGTGGACGTGCTGATCGAAAAGAATGAACCTCTTACTGACGAGGAGAAGAAGCTCTTCGGCAACTTCGGGATCGGAGCCAAAATCCGCCCTCCCTTCCGCATCCTCAATCCACATCGCATCTTTATTGGAGATTACGTGAGCATCCGGGAAGAGGCATATTTGCATGCCTACGAGGACTCGATGAAACTGCATGACTTTATCGACGATCGCTACAAGAACGACTTTCAACTGTCTCAGTATCGATACGACTCCCGCATTGTGATCGGCCGCGAGGTGCAGGCTGGCCGGAACTTTTTCATCTCCTGTACCTGCTCCGTGGAAATAGGCCGAAACGTAACCCTCTCGGAGCGTGTATTCATCGGCGATAACGACCACTCTTTTTCCCATCCCGAGGTGCCGATCATGCGGCAGCCCAACAAGGTAGGCACTCCGGTTTTCGTAGGTAGCGGGTCCTGGATCGGCGCTGGTGCGTCGCTCCTTCCGGGAGCGCGGCTCGGAAAGAACAATGTCATCGGAAAGCTCTCCGTCGTCAAAGGGGAGTTCCTGGACCATGCCGTATCGGCCCCGAACCGGCGAAGTTACTTTTCGTAAAGGAGTACCCGCACTAATCCGTAGCCGAACTCTTGCCCTCTGGTCACGTAGATGAAACGGTGTCTCTCTTGCAATCATTCCTTCAACGGCCAGGCGTGGCGCTGTCCGGCTTGCGATTGGTCCCCCCCCATTGCCCAAGGCCACCTCATGTTCGCACCTGATATTGCCGAGGAGAACGCCGGATTTTCTCCGACGTATTTCGAAAAGCTTGCCAGCCAAGAGCCAGGACACTTTTGGTTTGAGTCCCGGAATCAACTCTTGACCTGGATGTTAGAGCGGTACTTCTCGGCCATGGGCAGTTTCCTCGAAATTGGCTGTGGGACGGGATTCGTGCTGGCCGGCATCGGACGTTGTTTTTCGCAGGTACGCCTTTCGGGTAGCGAGGCTTTGCGGGATGGGCTCCTTTATGCTGCCCAGCGCCTCCCGATTGCTGAGTTTTTTCAAATGGATGCCCGCCGAATCCCTTTTCTGGCAGAGTTCGACGTGATCGGCGCTTTCGACGTCCTGGAGCATATCGAAGAAGACGAACTCGTCCTCCGTCAGATGCATGAGGCAGTCAAGCCTGGTGGCGGAATCATTCTGACCGTCCCACAGCACCCTGCACTATGGAGCTATGTGGACGAATACGCCTGCCATAAACGCCGATACACACGTTCCGAGCTGGTACGAAAAGTCTCTGCCGCTGGTTTCCGGCCAGTTCGCACTACCTCGTTCATTACCTTCCTCCTCCCGGCGATGGCGGCTTCCCGTTTTCGCACGAGGCGGTACACTGAGAGTTTCGAATCGGATTCTGGGTTCCTGGTAGGCCGCAGGATTAACGAAGTCCTGCGAAGAGTATTGTCTTGCGAACGCCGTATTATACAGGCGGGCGCATCGTTTCCGGCTGGCGGATCCTTGCTCATGGTTGCGCGCCGGGACGCTTGAGGTGAGATTGGCAATCATACCATTCAATCGGCCCGTCCTCTGCGGCAAAGAGACGGCATATATCCTCGACGCGATCGCGAGAACGCACGTCTCCGGCGACGGGTTCTACACAAAGCGGTGTCACGCATTTCTGGAGGAGCGTCTTGGTTTACATAAGGCGCTGCTGTGTACCTCCTGCACGCATGCGCTGGAAATGGCCGCGTTGTTGATAGATATCCAGCCCGGAGACGAGATCATCGTCCCTTCGTTTACCTTTGTCTCAACGGCAAATGCCTTCGTGCTGAGAGGCGCTCGTCCGGTATTTGCGGACATCCGGCCGGACACTTTGAACTTGGACGAAAGCTCGCTTCCGCAACTGATCACCCCCCGTACTCGCGCCATCGTGGTCGTTCATTACGCCGGGGTAGCCTGCGAAATGAACACTATTGTTTCAATTGCGGCTTCGCACGGCATTCCGGTGATTGAGGACAATGCGCACGGGCTGTTCGGTAAGTATAAAGATCGTTGGCTGGGCACGATTGGCTGTTTGGCTACGCAGAGTTTCCACGAGACCAAGAACATTACCTGTGGCGAAGGTGGCGCTCTTTTGATCAATGATCAACGCTATGAAGACCGGGCCGAAATTCTGCGCGAGAAGGGAACAAACCGGAGTCGCTTCTTCCGCGGGCAAGTCGACAAATATACCTGGATCGATCAAGGGTCGAGCTATTTGCCATCAGATATCCTGGCTGCCTTTTTGTATGCCCAACTCGAAGCCAGTGAACTCATTCAAGCCCACCGCCGCAGAGCCTGGCTCTTTTATTACGAGCAGCTTCGCGATTGGGCCCGGGAAAACGGTGTGGGCCTGCCCGTGGTTCCACCGGAATGTGAACAGCCTTATCACATGTTCTACCTATTGCTGCCTACCGCCGAGGAGCGGAGCGCGGCGATCAACTACCTGGAGGCAGCGGGCGTCAATGCAGTCTTTCACTACTTGCCCCTTCACCTCTCCCCGATGGGCCGGAAATTCGGGGGCGGTGAAGGCGACTGTCCTGTCGCCGAAGACGTCAGCGAGCGCCTGCTCCGGCTTCCCTTTTACAACGACATCAGCGAAGAAGCACAGTCGGAAGTGGTAGCTCAATTGAAGAGCTTCATGGCCGTACGCAAACAGGCCGCCACCGCGCGGTACGCGTAAGAGCGAGTCCGGAACGCTACGGCACTACCCAGTTGCCGAGTTGCTGCCATCCACTGTTCCCGGCCGACCCCATAGCGTACACCCAGAACTGTTGTTGGCCCCGATAGGCACTCGTAAACGAAAGCGGTACGGTCATGGTCAACCGAGTGCCGTTCAGAACTGCAGTCGCGCCCAGCAGGTTGATGCTGCACTGCCTGTTCGAGAGGACTTTGTTCGTGCCGATGTACCCACCGATCCAGGAAGTGGCAAGGTCGTTCAGGATCCGAAGTTGTGCGCTCGCCCGGTCATAGTAAAACTCGCAGCTACTCGTGGAACTGGATGTTGAGCTGGGCTTCACCCATCCCCACACGGATGTGAGGTCTGCAGCGCCTTTGGTGTCGGCAAAAACCAGGGTAAAAGTCTGAGTGCTACCGCTTCCCGTGCTAGGCGTCACGGTGAGGGCGGTAATGGGACTGGTCGGAACCGCCACGGTCCAGGACCCCAAATTCCGCCATCCACTGTTCGCCGCCGCGGAGACCCCGTACATCCAGATCTGCTTCGCTCCAACGTAGGCGGCGGAAAAGGTCATTGCAACGGTCAGCGTAAGATTGTTCCCGGCAAGCGTCGTCGACGTTGCCGTCAGGCCAATCGAGCACTGGGAATTCTGTAGAGTGGCGGTGGACCCCGGGGTGCCCGTGCTCCATGCCGTCGCTGCGTCATTCAACAGCTCCACCAAACCGTTAGGCCGGTCGTAGTAGATCATGCAGGTCGACACGGTGTTGGAACTGTAAACCGGAGTGATCCAAACCGAGACTGAGGTCAAATCCAAGGCCCCGGCCGTATCGGAGAATACGAAACTGAAGCTTTGACTGCTGCCAGCGCCATTATTTGGTGTCGCCGCGACAACGGAAACAACCGGTGGCGCCGGCACGGTCCAGATGCCCAGTCTCTGCCATCCGCTATTGGTCGAGGCCGCGGTGGCATACATCCAGATCTCCTTGCTGCCCGCGTATGACGAGGTGAAATTTGCCGGAACATTGAGAATAAGAGTGTTCCCATTGATTCCCGCCGCCACCCCACTCAAATCGATGCCGCACTGCGAGTTTTGCAGAGTTCCGCTGGTACCTGCGGGGCCGCTGCTCCAAGCCGAGCCGCTATCATTCAGAAGATTGATCTGACCACTCTGCCGATCATAGTAGAGCATGCAGGTGGAGGCTGTGGCGGAGCCGTAAGCCGGCGTGATCCATGCCCATAGCGAGCTCAGGTCCGCAGTTCCGGCACTGTCCGAAAAAACAAACGAGAAAGTCTGTCGCGTGCCGAAGCCGGCGTTCGGCGATACGCTGACAGGTGAGGGCGCCGATGGGTTGACGAGTCGCAGCTTAGACAGGAAACCTCCGTAACCGCCGACATTCGTTTTCTGATACGCATTCGCCAGCGGAAAATTCATCGATAGCGTCCAGCCCGCCAGGTATAAATTCCCGGACGGATCCACCGCAACTGCATTCGCCACGTCCGAGCCGTTTCCACCCAAGTAGCTGAGATAAACCAATTTGTCTCCCGCAGATGACAGCTTTGCGACGAACGCATCATAGTCGCCCCCACCGGTCTTTTGAAGCGCATCTCCGGTAACTGGTAGATCGCTTGAATATCCGTACCCCACGACCACAGCGGTGCCGTCGGGCGATCCCGCGATGGAAGTACCAACCTCCTGCCCAGAACCCCCGAGATAGGTGCTGTAAAGTAGCACTCCCGTGCCGTCTAGTTTGGCCACGAATGTATCCGTTCCTCCGCTCAACGATCCCTGAAGTGGATTCTTCAACGGAAAGGCTTTAGACGCGGTTACACCGGTCACTAGAACTTTCCCGGCCGCATCCAGTGCTATGCCCTGTGCGGATTCGGGCAAACTGATGTTCCCTCCTTCCCCGCCCAGATACGTACTAAATAATAGTGAGCTGCCGTCTGCGCTGAACCGCGAAACGAATGCGTCCTGGCCTCCTCCGTTATTCGCTTGCACCGCATGAATTACCGGAAAATCCGTCGCGAAGGTGGATCCCGCTACGTACGCTGTGCCACTGCTGTCCACCGCGATTGCGGCGCCATGCTCATCACCCCCGCCACCCAAGAAACTCGAGTAGAGGAGGTGACTTCCATCCGCGTTCACTTTGCACACAAAAGCATCGCGCCCTCCGGCGTTGCTCTTCTGAACTCCAGTGGCCGGAAAATTGGAGGACGTTGTGTCGCCGATCAGGTATACACTGCCGCTACCTTCCAGAACGATCCCGTACGCAGCGTCGGAGCCATTGCCGCCCAGATATGTGGCATATATCAGACCATTCCCGCTCGGGTTGAGTTTCACCAGGAACGCATTTTGCGCACCGGAAAGCCTAGTCTGGAGCGCGTTTCGCAAGGGGAAGTTTCGCGAGGTGGTGGCGCCCGAAACGTAAGCCGATCCGGTCGAGTCGACCGCGATCCCATACGCTCGGTCATCGGCGATGCCGCCTAAGTACGTGCAATAGACCAGGCCGGATCCGTCTGCCTTGAATTTCGCTACGAAGACGTCGTTTCCTCCTCCGCGGGACTGAATCGGACTGATGGACGGAAAATCATACGATGAAGTAAAGCCGGCGACGTATGCTGCCCCTGACGCATCGACAGCGACAGCCGTGACCGCCTCGGCACTTGATCCTCCCAACAACGTGCTGTAGGAAAGTTCCGGGTCGATCACCAGCAGATAGCGCGAATCGTATTCCCCCAGGGCGAACCCCACGGTTCCGTCGCCATTTTGGGCAAAACGCCCGGCCACCGGGGATCTCGGTCCTCCGCGCTCCTGAAACGCCAACGGCGCCCGCTCCTCTACGATCTCCCCATCCACGGGAATGCGCAAAGCTCCGGACTTAGCCAGTCGGATCGGTCCGGTTGCGGAATAGCGCATCCGAATCCGACCTGGATCGGCTCCTGGGTGGACCAGGAACTCAGACTTAAGGTCTCGACCATGGCTCGAATAGCGGAGGTCAATCCCGGGATACAAATTGTTGTAGACGACGGCGCCATAGAGTCGGAGATCACGCCGCCACTGGGCTTGGCTACCCACCAGAAAGTTCGCTCGGCCCCCAAGGGCATCGGCGCCTTCAATATCCTGTCGATCGCTTGCGCCTTCAAATTTCACCCGTATGTTTGTATTTCGAACCCGGAATTGGGCCTCCCCAATCGAGAGATACGCCGTCAGCCCGGAACCTCGCGCGATGAACTTGACGGCAGGTGAAACCTGGCCGGAATTGGCAATGAAGAACACAGGTACAGAGTCCTTCGCTGGGACGGACGCCACAGACGTGGCCGCCACCGCGATGAGTAGGGAAGCTACTCGATGCATCACAAGGTTCTTTCGACAGAATTCCAGCAGAACTGGAGGGCAGGTCCTCGCTACGTTAAAATGGACCTTCGGTTAGTCTCGTCATTGCCGGCTTCCGATTCGGTTAGGTCGGAGAAGTCGACCAGATTTCATACAGTCGCAGTACAACCGTTTCTTTTCAAGGCGATCAAAACTTGTCTAGTGCTGGTGAAGAAATCGTAAGCGCTTTTGACTTGAGGAATGCCATTGCCCACAACGGGAGTTCAATAACCCGATCGGGTTCCGTTTCTGTCGTCACACCGGCCCAGCAATGGTCTTACGCAGTCGGTTTCCCGTTGCGAAGAAGTGTACCGTCACATCGCGCCACGCACGATTTGCTCCTCGTCCGCCTGGAAGGTCTGGTAGCGAAGGGCCGCATTGGAGCGCTGCTGGTTGCGGACGATCTGCGAACTGTCGTAAGCACAGTCGTAGCGAAGACTGCAAACCCAGAGGGGACTACAATCGAGCTCATTGCCGACCCACCGCCACGCTCCGGCTGGCTGATTCTGCGCAACGATGATTCACTTGGCCCGACAGAGTTCGAGGTGCAGTCGATTCGGGCTTTTCGGCTCCCGCGAGACGCCTACGACCGCGGGAACGTCCGCATTGTTGCCGCAGAGTCGAAAAGCGGTCTCCTCTCCACGTTTTCGATCGTCGGCTTTGGACAGTCGGGTGGCTCAAAGGAAGGACCGATCTTGAAAGCCCTGCGCCGAAAATGGGAGGAAGTTCCGGCCGGGCTGAACGACCGTAGGAGCACCACTGATCTGCTCCATCTTTCCGATAACGACCTCCAGACATTCTGGACACGCATTCACCAGGAGACAACAACAGGTGATGGCTTTGCTGCGCGGGGCTGGTATCACGAACTGTATAAGGATGTGTTGCGTGGAAGACGAGTTCTGGACGTAGGTTCCGGGTTGGGAATAGATGGTTTAACGTTTGCGCGAAATGGGGCCGCAGTTACCTTTGTCGATATTGTCGAATCCAATCTTCGCGTCATTCAGCGCCTCTGCGGAATCTGGGGGCTCAAAAACGCTCAGTTTCATTATCTGAACGACCTCCAGTCACTGGATACTTTGCCCAACGACTTCGAGGTGATCTGGTGCCAGGGATCGATGATTAATGCGCCGTTTTCGTTTGCGCGGCGCGAAGCGGAAGCGCTCCTCCGCCACCTCCCCGTGGGAGGCCGTTGGATCGAACTCGCTTACCCCCGTGAACGGTGGCAACGGGAGGGTAAGCCTCCATTTAGCGAGTGGGGCAATATGACCGACGGTGAGGGCACTCCCTGGATGGAATGGTATGACCTGGACCGAATCCAAGCCAGATTCGAGCCGGTCGAGTTCGAAGTCGTACTTCAGTTCAATTTTCATCAGGACGACTTCAACTGGTTCGACCTGATTCGAAGAAAGTGAACACCTTCAGCCCAGGTCCGGCACCCCGCGTTTGGAACGGAAAGTTCGAATGCTTTTGACGGAGCACTCGGACCGCACACCCTGCGGCGCGTTGTTGCGCAAAATCAACCAGCCTGCGGACGGGATCGGTTCCAGCACGAGATCTACCGTATTCTGAGGATCCCCGGCCGAGCATTGGCCCGCGCTGCCCACCACTGTTTGCAGGTCGTCCAAAACGAACATGGCACCCACCGATCCTCTTTCCACCTGCAGTTGCACTCGGATCAATAGGGCCTCGGGTTGTCCTCCCGCTGCCAGAACTGAGGGCTGGAATCGAAATCCGGCGGCATAAGACCACTGCTCTTGAGCGGTCTGAACGATGAGTTGGTTCTGGCACTTCACGATTGCTTGATTGTGCGGCACAGGCTGGCGGACATCGAATACGCCGCTGATTTCACGGCTCACCCACACGCCGCCTCCGTCGTCCGAGACCCATTCGACCCGATGATGCGATGCGGGATTGCGGCGCACATGGTAGTCCCCGATAAAAAGGTCATCGAGCGTGGTGGCCAGGAGTGCCGCAACAGCCTCTTCCGGCCGGTTTACGACAGGCTCTCCGTGCTGATTGAAAGACGTATTGAGCACCATCGGCACGCCGGTTCGCTCGAAAAAGGCCCGGATCAGACGGTAGTAGCGGGGATTGGCTTCTTCGGTTACGGTCTGCGGACGCGAGGTGCCGTCCACGTGGACCACGGCGGGAATAGACGCGCGCTTCTCAGCATGCACTTTCGCCTCGAGCAGCATGTAGGGACTGTCGTCCAGGTCGAACCACCGGGCACTCTCTTCGCGACAGACTGAGGACGCGTAGGGCCGAAAGGCCTCTCGTTTTTTAATGCCGGCATTCAAGCGGTCTTTGGTGTCGGGCAAAATCGGATTCCCAAGAATGCTGCGATTTCCAAGCGCCCGCGGACCGCATTCCATTCGACCCTGAACCCAGCCCACAAACTTGCCTTCCGCAAGTGCACGCGCTGCTCGAGAGACCACCTCGGCCTCGCCCACGCGCTCCCAGGTAATGGAGTCTCCGAAAGCACGGCACCCCGCCTCAATGTCGAAATCCCGTTCGATATCTGGACCGCAGTACACAGGAAACGCATACTTGTGGCTGCGGTTAATCTGAGCATCTAAATAAAGGGCGCAGCCTAACGAAGTGCCGCCATCATATGCGGGCGGATTCACAAAGAACCGGCGAAACAGGCCCAGGTCGCGAATCCGCCGGTTCGTGGTTACGTTCAAAGCTACTCCACCGCTCAGGCAGAGGCTCTCTTCTCCCGGAAGAAGGGACGGCACTTGTCGCGCGAGATGAATTACGGCCCGTTCGAGAACCGTTTGCACGCTGGCAGCAAGGTCACAATGAGACTGATCGAGCGGTGCGCCTTCGGCGAGCGGTTTGCCGAACCGGGCCAGTCCTTTCGAGGAAAGCCCTGAGCCTCCCAAATGGTATTCAAAAAATGATAAATCAATGCGCACCGGCCGTTTCGAATCACCGGACAACAAAACCACATCGTCGAACGGCTGCGGATCCGGACGGCCATACCCTGCAAGCCCCATCAGTTTGCCGGGGCCGGATATCCAGTTCAATCCAAGATGTGCCGCAAAGACGGTATACAGGAAACCGAGAGACTCCGGGTACACAAGGAATTCGTGAATCTTCTCCAGTCCGTTCGGATTGCCACGGAATAGCGCGCTCGACTCGCGATCACCCGATCCATCTACGGTGAGAATCGCGGCACGTTCAAACCCCGACGTATAATACACGCTCGCTGCGTGCGCCATGTGATGATTGAGGTAATGGAACCGCGTGGATGGCCGAAATGAGAACCGCTTCCGCAATTCCTGCTCGACTTCGGCAATCCGATTGGCCGCTTGATCGATGTATGCGAGACGCGACGCATCGCCACCGAATGCAGAGACGATGTCGGTCAGAAAGGTTTTTCGCAGAACCTCCGGCTGCAGGTAGTAGCCGATGTGGTTCACATCAGAGAAGGATAGGCCGGCCTTCCGCAAACAGAACTCTATCGCTTGAAAGGGGATGCCGTTACTGTGCTTACGGCGGTTGAAACGCTCCTCCTCCACGCTGGCAATAATCTCGCTATCGACGACGAGACTGGCCGATGCATCATGAAAGATTCCGTCGACACCATTGATCCCCAGAATGACCATGATTTGAGAGGTGAGATGAGCACCGCATTATAACAACTCGTATGACACCCGGCTCTTTTTCCGCGCGATAATACGAATTCAGTCTTCCCGCCCGCCATGGGTCGAAATCGCGCGCTCCCTAGCAAACCTGACAACTCCGCACGGCTCGCCCCTGCTTCCGTGCTCGATGCAGCGGCGGCTCTCTTCCGGCAAAAAGGCTACGCCGGCACCACTACGCGCGAGATTGCTTCGGCCGCCGGCATTCAGCAGGCGTCCCTCTACTATCACGTATCGGGCAAGGAAGTGCTGCTCTACCAGATCTGCCTCTCGGCCCTGGAAGAACTGCTGCACACCGTCGAAACGGGAATTGCTCCCATCGATTGCCCGCTCGAACGCATCCGTACGCTGATGCGATTGCATCTGACGACTGTGTTACGTAGCCGCAAGCGGAACGTCACGATGCTGAGTGAACTGCACGCCCTTTCCGCAAAGCATCGCAATCAGGTGATGGACCTCCGCCACCGGTACGCGGACCTGGTCGAGTCCGTTTTGGCCGCCGCCCAGGACGCAAAGTCGCTGCGGGGCGATATTCCACCCGAGTATTTGTACCTCGGCTTGCTGAACGTTCTGAACTGGGCGGTCCTCTGGTTCCGCGAGGGTGGCAACGTGACCGCGGAACAAGTGGCCGATGTCTTCGCCCGGCTCTACCTCGAAGGCGCCGCGCAGTGTCCCGCCGTCATCCCCTTTGACGCCCCGAACTTCGAGCAGCGGTTGCGCGCGAAGGGAAAACGCGCCCCGGCCGGGACCTCGGATGGCTCCAACCGCGTGCTGAACGCCGCCGTGTCGCTCTTCTCTCAAAAAGGCTATGCCGGAACCAGTACCCGGGAAATCGCGACCCTGATTGGCATTCGCAAGGCATCCCTGTATTACCACATCGGCAGCAAAGAGGAGCTGCTTTTCCAGATCTGCAAGTCTTCGCTCGAACAGATCCGTGCGGACGTCGCCGCCGCCATTCCGAGTCACGCCGCTCCGCTGGAGCAAACGCGCGCCCTGGTCCGAAGCCACATCGAAAGCATGTTGCGCGATCAGCCCGAACATCTCACGGCACTGCTCGAGATGCGCGCGCTCTCTCCGGAGCCTTTCGCACAAGTGATGGCCCTGCGGGACTCCTACGAACACATGGTCGAATCCGTTTTGCGGGAAGCGCAAGCATGCCACGCCCTCCGCACGGATATCGACGGAAAGCTGCTTCGCCTTTACCTTCTGAGCCTGCTGAACCGGACAGTGATCTGGCACCGACCTGCGCGGCATCTGCCCCCCGACGAACTGGGGGAAGTATGGGCATCGATCTTCTTATCCGGAACGGTCCCTCACACGCCCTAAACTCCCGCCGACACTAGGCTCCCACCGGCCGCTTTCCACGGATCGCTAGCCGCCAGTTCCCTTCGGAATCGTGCGTGCCGGAGCCGTGTCAACTCGATCATCGGCCGCCACACGGAATGAACCAGGTGCTGCTGAATCAGAAATCGCCAGAAGCGATTGGAGCGCTTGTACAGGTACGACATCGCCAGGTATGGCGGCACCGCATGCCAATCGGCAGGCCGCCGGCGCCAGATCGAAGCGTGCGAGAAGAGGCGTTGGTACATCCATCCGTACCCGTGCTCCAGTTCTTCCGGGGTCATGTGCCTGGGGCGGAACACCGCGTGCGCCGTGTCGTAACGAGACCAGTCCCGGTGCAGCAGGCGCCCCTGCGACTCCATTTGCCGGAAAAGCGGCGTTGCCGGGTACGGAGTCAAGATGTGGAACGTGGCGCACTCCAGCCGGTTCTCCTCTACCCATTCGGCGGTCCGGGCGAACACGTCTTTGCGGTCGTGGTCGAACCCCAATACGAACGAACCGTTCACCTGGATCCCGTTGTCGTGCAGCATTCGGACTCGCCGCGCGTAGTCGCTGGCTTTGGGTGTCTTCTTTTTGGCATCGGCCAGGTTCTCGTCTGTCAGCGACTCGAACCCGACGAATACGCCGGTGCACCCCGCCAGCGCCATCGCTCGAATTAAATCCGGCTCGTCGGTCACATCGATCGAAACCGCCGCGCTCCAGATCTTCTCCAGAGGACGCAGCGCGTCGCACAGCCGCCGCAGGTACGGCCGGTTGGAACCGAGGTTATTGTCGATGAAGACAGCGTACGGCTGCCCGTCCGTCCGAAACTCCTCGACCACCTGCTGCGGATCGCGCATCCGATAAGGCATCCGCAAACCCTCGGTAGCCAAATAGCAGAAGCCGCATCGGTTGTGGCATCCACGCGTGGCGATCAGGCTGGTGGTGGTGAGAAAGCTGCTTCGCGCCAGAATCGATCGTCGCGGCGCCGGATCGCGGCGATAGTCGCTCTCATAGGACGCGCTGTACATTGCTCTCAGGCAGCCCGCCTCCACGTCCGCCAGAATCTGGGGCCAAAGCTGCACGCCATCTCCCAGTGCCAGCGTGTCAGCGTGTGTAGCGCACTCCTCCGGGCACGAGAGCACGTGTAGTCCGCCGAGGATGATACGGCTTCCGCGCCGCCGGTACCATTCGGCCAGTTCGAACGCCCGCTGCGCGAACGTCAAGTGGACCGTAATCCCCACCACCTCAGGCATGGGCTCAAACGGCGGACGGCCATCCAGCAGGTTCTCGTCCCAATACCGCACCTCCCAATGTTCGGGCGTCGTCGCCGCGAAGCTGGTCAGCGCGAGCGACGGCGTCAGCACATGCTTTCCGAAGCTGGCATTCGGATCTTTCGGATAGAAGGGATTGATCAGGAGCGCAGAGCGCCGCTGCACAGGACCACCGGGCTGGGTCGGATCCAGCAGCGGTGGGAAGCGCATTTCCGGGGGACGCCATCGGCTCTTGAGTGTCGTCTCAAACGGCCCTCGCATATACAGAGTACTTTACATTGCGAAGCACATCAAGTCAACAACTCTTCTAAAAGGGGCGGCCCCATCCCCTCAGCGCCTGGCGCCCGCTCCTGATCCTCCTCCAATGTGTTGTGTTCTGAAGCCCTGGACAGGGTGCGTGAGCAATTCCTCCGCAGCCTTGAGGAATCTCACCGTGTGCGGCAACTGCGCGTGCCGTTCAAAGGCGTCCTCGTCCACCCACACCGAATGAATGGCGAACTCGACCGGCTCGCCAAGCGATTCGAACACGTCGATCGCGAGGCAACCCGGCTCGGCCCTGGATGGCTCGTTGAAGCTGAGCAGTTCCTGTCGGAACCTGTCCGCTTTCCCTGTCTGTGGATGAAACCGCAGGAAGACGTGCATCGGCACTGGAGCGCCTCCCCTAGAGACAGACTACTTTGTCCCAAGGCCCCGAATTTGAGTCGCCTTGGCGGAGCTGTCTGTTCCGTAGTGGCGCCTCGGGAACTCACGACGGTTCGCGGGGTCTAAATCTTATGCGGCTGCCGCGGGCAATGATTCCGTGGATCGGACCCACGCTCATCGCGATCGGCATCGCCCGTTTCGCCAATTGGGCGTGCTGGGCAGACTACAATGCTTCACCCCCATTTGTTCAGGCCTGTGCGCTCGTCGGCATCGGCTGGGGCCTGATCCGGCACGCGAGGATGGCAGAGCGTCAAGGCCACGAATTGTGGGAGGCTCGCGCAGGTAGCCTCACCCAGCCCGGACTGCAAATCCTAAAGCCATCCTGGTACGGGCTCATGGCTAGCAGTACCTTCGCCTGCCTCGCGCTGGTGAACTGGGTCGTCACAGCATCAGCGCAGCGCATACCCGTCGGACTGACCATTCGCATGGTACGGCCCGGAGTCGCCGGGCCGAATTATGCTGGCATTCAGCCTCTCCGTATTCAAATCGGTCCCGGCAGCGAAAAACTTTACGTAGACTCGAAATCAATACACTGGGAAAACCTTGATGCCGTCTTGAGAACGGAGCTCTCGCGCCGGCCTCCGAACTGGCCCGTCTACGTGGATGGCAATCCGGACCTGGAATGGAAAGACGTGGCGCCCGCGATCGACGCCCTCCGCGGGCTCGGCGCGGAAGTGGTCCTCGTGACGCGTTCGCTGAAATGACGCCTCACGCCCCTGCCGTCGCCGGGCTGTTCACCAAGCGCCGGACCTCCGCCTCGTCCACTTTGTTCATCCGCCACGCGACTGCCGCCGCATTCGCCTTCACCTGCTCCGCCGTCTTCGCGCCCGCGATCACCGACGCAACGGCCAGCTGGCAGGCCAGCCACGACATCGCCAGTTCGAGCAGCGTGTGCCCGCGATCCGACGCGAATCGGAGCAACGATTCCACGATCTTCAAATTTTGCTCGGTGAAGACCTTGGGCCCAAACTCCGCATGTGCGCGGCTACCCTCGGGGGGCGCTTGCCCCAGCCGGTACTTCCCGGTGAGCAGACCGTTCATCAGCGGAAAGTAAGGGATCATCGCGATGTCCAGCCGTACGCACTCCGGCAGAACATCGGCTTCAGGCTGACGCTGCAGCAGGCTGTATTCATTCTGCACGCTCACGAACCTCGCGCCCCCGGGGCGTACCTCCTTCGCTGCAGCACGTAACTGCTCACCCGAAAAATTGGAGCACCCGATCTCCCGCACTTTGCCGGCCTTCACCAATTCGTCCAGTGCGCCCAACGTGTCCGCGATGGGGGTCTCCGGGTCGGGCTTGTGAATCTGGTACAGGTCGATGTGATCGGTTCCCAGCCGGCGCAGGCTGTCTTCCACCGCGCGCCGGATGTAGGCCGGCTTCGCGCCGTGCCGCTGCTCATCCAGCTTCATCCCGAACTTGGTCGCGATGAGAATCTGGTTGCGCCTCGGCCCCAGCGCCTTCCCCAGGTACTCCTCGCTCTGGCCGAAGCCGTAGATGTCCGCCGTGTCGAAGAAATTGATCCCGGCATCGATCGCCGCGTCGACCACCTTCGCTGTTTCATCGGGCCCGATTCGCCAGCCAAAGTTGTTGCAACCGAGGCCCGCGACGGACACTGTGAGGGAGCCGATCTTCCGTGTTTCCATAGTTTTCTCCGGGATTCCCATTCTCGCATGTAACCCGCCGGGCGGCTTGACACGCCATAACCCAACAGGTATGATGTTGCCCCAAAAGGGCACTGCTGTGCCTGCTCCGCTGGAGGGAATCATGAAGAAGCAACTCGTTTGGATTGCTGCCGGTCTGGTTGCCGCGGTGGCGCCGGCACTGGCCCATCATTCATTTGCCGCCGAGTACGACAACGGCAAGCCGCTCACCCTTACGGGAACGGTAACGAAAGTCGAGTGGATGAATCCGCACGCCCGCTTCTACATCGACGTGAAAAATGAGAGCGGAAAGCTCACTAACTGGGAGTTCGAACTCGGCAGTCCCAACGGCCTGATGCGCCGCGGCTGGACGCGAAGTTCGCTCAAAGAAGGGGACGTAGTCACGGTAGACGGGTATCACGCGAAGGACGGTTCCAACCTGGGGAACGCGCGCAACGTTAAGCTCGCTGACGGCCGAAAAGTCTTCGCCGGCTCAACCGACGACGGCGGACCTGTAAAATAAGAGTTCGCACCATCAACCCGGCTGGCGGCGGCCAGCCCTTTTGTAGAAGAGGTGTGTGGTCCGCCGCAGCCTGAACCAGCACCGAATTTAGGGAGGTTTTTTTGCAAGTGAGAAGTTATTGGAAGCATTCGATGCTGGCGGCGACGGTTCTGTCCCTGACGGCAACGTTGGCCTTTGCGCAAGAAGCGCCGGCGCCGCAGGAAGGTCGTGGCGGACAGCAGGGCCGTGGCGGCCGCGGAAGAGGCAATCGGCCACCCGCGGGACCAACTCCGCGTCTGCCTGAGAATCCGCTGCTGGGCGTGAATTCGGGCAAGCCCGATTTCGGCGGCAAAGGCATGTGGCAGGTGCCCTACATCATTGACATGCAGAAGCAGGGCAAATCGGTGGACGGCGGAACGGTGGAAGTGCCTTTCAAGCCGGAGGCCAAAAAGCTCTTTGATGAGCGTACGGCGAACAACTCCAAGGATGATCCCGAGGGTTTCTGTCTGCCTCCGGGCGTTCCGCGTATGATGTACACGCCGTATCCAACCCAGATCTACCAACTGGCCGACCGAATTCTGTTCATCTATGAAGGCGGCGCTCACGTGTGGCGTCTGATCTGGATGGATGGCCGCAAGCATCCCGCAGATCCCAATCCCACGTTCCTCGGCGATTCCATTGGACACTGGGAGGGCGACACGCTGGTGGTGGACACGGTTGGATTCAACGACCGTACCTGGCTTGATGCCGCCGGCCACGGGCATGGCGAGAAACTGCACGTCATCGAGAGGTTCTCGCGCCCCGATTCCAACACGCTGCGCCTCGAAGCCACGATCGACGACCCGGATTATTACACCAAGCCGTGGACCACAGTCACGACCGCGACTTGGGCGCCCGGGCAGGAACTCCTGGAGTATATCTGCCAGGAAAATAACCGCGACCTGCAGCACCTAGTCGGAAAATAATGTCGGTGGGGCATGCTTTAGCTGCCCTGCCCTCTTTCTTCAAACGCGTGCGGCTCTGATCCGGAACGAGTCGCGCGCGTTTTTCTCTTCCGGGCCAACTAAAGGATGCCCCAGCTAAATATTCGCTAACTGCGCATCGATCTTGGCCTTCAGGCCCTCGGGCGCGAGCGCAGGACGCCCTTTCAACCGCGCCGGAATCAATCTCTCAAATCCATCCGGCACCTCTTCAATGTTCGATCGCTGCACTTCGCGATAACCCAGAATATCCGCCAGGCGGCACGCGATCCCCACCAGTTCAAACAACTCTCCCGCGTGCGCGGCGATATCCCAGTGGTGAAAACGAATGCAGTCGCACAACGGGATCGGGAATCCCCATGCCATCGCGAGAAACGCTCCGGCATCGTCGTGCGCGCAGCCGAAGAGGAATTTTTCCAGCTCCAGGTATTCCTGCGTGCTGACGAATTGCTTATCGAGCACCTGCTGATAAGCGGGAGGCGAAATCTGGAAGAGCGCCAGCCGGCCCACGTCGTGCACCAGGCCGGCCGTGTAGAGCAGCGGCACTTTCTTCGAATCGGCGCCGCTCAGCGCTTCGGCAATCACCGCCGTGGCAATACTGTGGCGCCAGATGTGATAGATAGCCTCGCTCCAGCGCCCGCCCGGAATGTACGCCTTCATCGCGATCGTCAGAGCGAGCGATCGCACGCGCTCCAGCCCCAGCATGGCGATCGCGTGCCGGATGCTTTGCACCGTGGCGCGCATCCCGAATAGCGGCGAATTCGCAATTTTCAAAAGGTCGGTAGTGAGCGCCACATCCATTTTGAATGCGGCTTCGAAGTCATGAACCGCGCTGTCCGATTCGATCGAGACGCCCAGTAGTTTCAAACACGCAGGACGCAGCGCGGGCAGCCGCGAGAGGCGTCCGAATACGTTCGCCCCGTTCGGCAGTTCCACTCGCCGCAACTGTTCCAGACCCGTGTTCATGCTGGCGATGCTCATCCGTCCTGCGGCCTGTGACCGCTCCTCTTTTGCCTTATCGGACGAATGAAGCAATGCTCTAGTATCCGAAGTTAACACCCCATTGGCCACCTTGGCATACCAACCTGGCCGGAACGGTTCTCGTACTTTGCTGCAAACAATGGTACTTACCGGTACGCATGGGCATCGGTTCAAAGTACCCGCAGGACTGTCGGAAGAGTGCTCCCGTGACGCATCATCAGCCTAGTGCGAGGCGATATCATTCACGGCGACCGGCGTTCCCTGGAGCGCCACTACTGCCAGTTGGATCTCGTGTTCCGCAGCCTGGACGGCCGAATTCAAGGACATGGCGCTACTTTAGACCTCAGCCGGACAAATCTGCGGTTCCGCGCCGACGATAATCCGCCCGCAGTGGGCACGCAAATCGAAACCCGCATCGCCTGGCCGTTTCTGTTACAGAATGTGTGCCCGCTCGAACTCGTGCTGCGCGGACCAGTAAATAAAGTGAATGAGCGGGGAGTGATTTTGAAGATCGCGAGCTACGAATTCCAAACCTGCGGGCAGAGATCGTTCACCGCCGGAGATCCCACACCCAGCCAGAGTTGGGGCTTCGCGTAGGACACTGGCACCGCAGGCCCGGCGATTTCCCGGCTGAGCAAGCACTTCTGTCCGTAAGACCAGCCTTCCACCCGCACCGTGCGGCTCTTCCGTTGCACCCGGTAGACAGCCATGGCGCCGCGTTCGGCTGCTAACGCCGGAAGCGACCATGCTCCGCCGTCATCCACTTGCATCGAGATGCCCCCTTCGCGCGAAATTGCGATCAGGTATTCCGAAGCGCCGGCGTCCTTGGACGCTGTAGCGGTTTCCAGGATCTGTTCGGCGTTGCGGAGAAAGGCTTCCACACCTTTCTCTTCGGCAACAGCCGAGTTTTTTTACTGTTTCTTTTCCCCGGAAGCCGCCCCGGGCATGAGCTGTAAGATTCTCTTCACGTAGTCGATCGTTTCGGGGATCGGGGGAACCCCTCCAGCTTCGTTGACGCGCCCCGGGCCGGCGTTATACGCGCCCAAAGCTAAGGAGATATCGCCGCCATAAGCATCCAGCAGTTCCTTCAAAAACTTGGCCCCCGCGCTGGTGTTCTCCTTAGGGTCGAACGGGTCCTTCACGCCGAACGCGCTCGCGGTAGCCGGCATCAACTGCATCAACCCCATGGCACCCTTCGGAGATAGGGCGCACGGATGGAAGCCCGACTCCTGCTGCATCACGCTGTGCAACAGCGCGGGGTCAACCGCCTCTCGTTGGGCGGCCTGCGTGACCAGGGAATCCACCTCGGGGGCGGGCAGTGCATCGCAGGGCGGAGGATGAATCGGCGGACCGGGCGGCGGAGGCGGAAGTAAAAAGAAGGATGCGCCCGAAGGCGTTTGCTTCTGGATCGCCTGGCGCTGCGCTTCGACAGACGTTTCCATTAGCGCCACCGACTTTTTCTGCAGCGCTAACGCTTCCTCCATCGCCTTTTGCGATTCCGCGCTGGCCTGCGCGGAGGCAAGCCTCGGGACCACCGCAAGGGCCAGCAAAACAGGTGTGAAATCAGAAAGCCTCATGCTCGTTCAAATACCGTAGAATCGCCCGCCAGACCCGCCGATATGGAATCAGAGTCCGGTGGTGGTGTCCACCAGTTGTGAGGGCATATGCAAATTGACCCGACGAATTCGCCGGCCGCGCCGATTGCGGTCGAACCACTTCGTAACGACAACCAACAGAACTTGAAACAACTCGTCACTGCGGTCCGGGCACTCAACAAGGCCGAGTTATACGGACAGGACCGGGAACTCCAGTTCACGCGCGATCCCGGAACCAAAGTGCCGGTGATCAAAATCGTGCAATCGCAGACAGGAGAAGTGATCGACCAGCTTCCTCCCGAATCCGTGCTCCACGCATTTGAGAGTCTGCAGAAGCTGCAAACCTCGCAATCCAACAAATAACCATGATTCAGCAAGCGTATCTGGAAGCCCAAGTGATGTCGGCGGATCCCGTCGAGTTGATCTGCCTGCTGTACGATCGCGCGGTCGATCGTGTTCGCGAAGCGCGGTGCCGTTTGGCGAGCCGCGAGATCGCGGAACGCGCAGCGGCGATCGGCGACGTCATTTCCATCGTGGGCGAACTGAGCGCTTCGCTGGATCATTCCGCCGGAGGCGCCATCAGCGCCAACCTGGCGCAGCTTTACAGCTACATGATCACGCGGCTGACGGAAGGGAACATCAAGCAGCAGGATGCGCCGTTTGCCGAAGTGGAAAATCTTCTCCTGACGTTGGCCGAAGCGTGGCACGGGACGCGCGCGCAGCTTGCCGTTTGTCCACCGGAGACGGAAACCGCTTCTCCAGTCAGCGCGCCTGCCTGGCAAGCCACGGGTGAACCGCAAGACGCCCACGCCTGGAGCGCGTAAGCGCAGGTGGTGGGGCGGGCCTGCGTGCCCGCAGCCGGCTTTCAGCCGGCCGGACCGTCTGGAAAGCCGGTCCGCGGCCAGGAATGGCCGCCCCACAAAACTATTTTTCAACCGCGGCCTTCGGTGTCGCTGTTGACTCCGCCTTCGTCAGGCCCTTCGCCAGCAGCGTCGCCAATCCTAATCCCCCCTGCTTGGTCATCGACTGCGCGAAAGCCTCCTGCGCGTACTCCATCGCTGATGACGACGCGTCATCCGCATCTGTCCCCAGCCAGCCGCCCTCTTCGTCCCGCATCGAATGCATCATCTGCGAGAGCAGCAGCGCTTCGAACTGCTTCGAGGCATCCAGCACCTTTTCGGGACTGTCTTTTTTCGGAGCGGCATCCACAGAAGGGGAGGCAATAGCGGCAGGTGTAATAGGAGTAGTCATCAGATCACGTCCAACTCGGCTTCGAGCGCGCCGGCTCTTTTCAGACTTTGCAAAATGGAAACAATGTCGCGCGGCGTGGAGCCGATGGCGCTCAACCCGCGCACCAACTCTTCAATCGTCGCCCCTTCCTTCAGGATGACGTTGCGAGCCTTTTCCTGCTTTACGTTGACGCCGACTTGCGGAGTGACCTCCGTCGTCCCGGTACTTAACGGCGCCGGTTGCGTCACGTTGTAGGTGGTCTGCACCTCGACAGTAAGGTTGCCCTGCATGATGGCCACTGGAGCGATGCGGACATCGTTACCCATCACAATGGTCCCGGTGCGTTCATTCACCACGATGCGCGCGGTGCGGTCGGGCTCGATAGCGACGCGCTCCAACTGCGCGATGAACTCGGTGGGGGTCTTCTGAAACTGCGCCGGCACCCCTACCGAAACTAAGGCCGGATTGTCTGCCGTGGCGACCGGTCCGAATTGCTTGTTGACCGCTTCGGCTACACGGGAGGCGGTCGTAAAATCGGCCTGCCGCAATTGCAAATGGACAGTGTTGCCGATCGGTACGGAAGGCGCGGCACGTTCAATGATGGCGCCATTGGGAATCCGGCCCACCGTCGGGTGATTCACGACCTGGTTGTTCCCTGCGCCGCCGCCTGCGGCGAATCCGCCTAGTACCGCGGGGCCTTGGGCCACTGCGTACACCTGATTATCCGGTCCGCGGAGGCTGGTCATGATCAGAATCCCGCCTTGCAAACTGGGAGAATCGCCGATGGCCGCTATGGTGGCGTCGATTTGGGACCCGGGCTGTGCATACGGGGGCAGAGTCGCCGTCACCATCACCGCGGCCGTGTTCTTCACCTGAATGGCGGCGGGCGGCACAGTGAGGCCCATGCGCTGCAACAGGTTCGTTAAGCTCTGCGCGGAAAACACGGTTTGCCGGCGGTCCCCCGTGCCGTTCAGGCCGACCACCAGGCCGTAACCGACCAGTTGGTTGTCGCGCACGCCCTCGAGCGATACCAATTCCTTCAGCCGGACCGCGGCCTCGAGCGATGGACCGCAGTACACCAGGCAGAACAGGAGAAGTTTTTTCATATGTCTAGAAAGGAAGAATGCCTAACAGCAAGCGGTAGAGAAAAAACGGCCGCCGCACCGCGTCGTTCACGACGCCGCGGCCATTGATCTTCAATTCCATGTCGGCGATCTGATCGGAAGTCACCACGTTGTTGGCCTGCAGGTCGGTCGGCCGCACAACTCCGCGAATCGTCACCAACTGGTGCTCGGCGTTGACCCCAACCTCCTTGCTCGCCTCCACCACCAGGTAACCGTTAGGCAGGACATGGGTGACGCGCGCGCTCAAAGTGGTCTTGAGTTGTGTGGTGCGGCTGGTAGTGCCCTGCCCATCGAGTTGCGATTGCGTCCCCAGGTTGGCGAGGTTGGCCAGCGGCCCCGTGGCGCGTGTGATTCCGGCGAGCGCGGTCACCGAACTCTTCACGCTGGACTGGCGCTGCGTTTTGGTGGCGCCCTGCACCACGGCCGAAGCCTCTTCGGCAACCAGGATCGTGACCAGATCGTCCACCTGGGCGGCACGGAGGTCGCCGCCAAGATTGGTCAAGCTGGAGGCCGGAGACCAGAGAGAACCGGGCGAAGGCTGGAGTGCGCCGGGCGTTTGCCGGCTCATGGCCTCCTGAATATACCGGTCCAGCGGAGACGGTTCCACCGTCTTGACCTTCTTTTCCTTGGCGCCCAGAAGGCCGGCAGCGGCCATAACTATCAGAGGCAGAGCAGAATATCGCATATTAATTTCCTTGGTTGTTGCGCAAGTCGATGAACGCGCGATCTCGGCCTTCCACGCGCGCCTGAAAGATCTTCTTGCTGGTTGGATTGCGCAGGGGGATGACGTCGCCACTGCGTCCATCGGCTTCGGCGCGGGCGATGAAGCCGAGCTTGGCCGAGCCGCTCCGGACCTCGACCTGAACCGAGTCGCCGCGGTTCACATCGGCAGCCACCTTCAGATTGGCAAGGTGAATTTCCTGGCCCGGCGCGATGGCGCGAATCGACGTCCGTCCGATCACGTCGGCGACCTGTTCGGCCACGTCACCCGCGGCCGGGAACACTTCGCGGCTTTCCTGCCTCAGAAGCCTGGCGGGAATCGCCGTGCCCGCCGGGATGCTTCCCGCCGCCACCACGCGCGGCAGAAGCGCCGAGACAATCACGCGCGCCCAGATGGAGAATGTGTGGTCCCCGCCATAAATCACTCGGCCGCGCCACATCACAGGCGTCCGCGCAGTCGACGAACCCGCACTTCCCAGATCCTCGCGCCGGAACTCGATTTGGCCGCGTGGCACCGGCTGGATGCTGGTCTCCAAAACTTCGAGATGAACATCGGGATAGGACAGTGCCTTCCGCATCGCTTCGATCACGCGGCCACGGTCGAGAGACTCCATCGGCCACTCGAAGCACTGATCACCGAACTCGCCAGCCGGAACGGAATTCCGCCGGGCCAGCGCCGCCAGTTCCGACGCGCGCAAAATACGATGCGCACCCGGCATAGGCGCGGGTGCGATCGGAAGATCGGGCTCAAGCGTGGCGAACACCGGTAAGACCTTGGCGAGATCGGCGGCGGTAATCTGCTCGTGCTCGATCGGCGAACAACCCAGTGCCGGCAGCGCGGCACAGCCGAATAGCAGGAGCAGTTCCTTAGGGGCCCGTAGCATTACTGGTTGATGTTGTTAACCTGCTGGTACATCTCGTCGGCGGCTTTGACCACCTTCGAGTTCGCCTCATACGCGCGCTGCGCCTGGATGAGGTTGATAAACTCTTCCACGATACTGACGTTCGATTGCTCGCTGTAGCCCTGCAGTAGCGTCCCCATGCCTTCCTGGCCGCCAGGGTTGGCGAGCACCGGATCGCCCGAGGCATCCGTCGGCGCGTAGAGGCTGCGGCCCAGGCTGTTCAAGCCCGCTTGGTTTTGAAAGCCCGCAAGCTGGATCTGTCCCGCCTGCTGGACAGAAGTTTGGCCGGGCTGCGTGTAACTAACCGTGCCGTCCGGAGCAATGGTAACCGTCTGCGCGTTGGCGGGAATCGTGATGGCTGGTTCCAGAGGGTCGCCATCCGAGGTGACCATGCTGCCGTTCTTGTCCAAATGAAACGAGCCCGCGCGCGTGTAAGCCAAGTCGCCAGTTGGCCGGCGCACCTGGAAGAAGCCGTTGCCTTGAATGACTACGTCCAATGGATTGTCCGTCGAAGAGAAGTTGCCCTGGGTGAAGATGATTTCATTGGAAGCGGCGCGGGTACCGAGACCGAGCTGAAGTCCGGTGGGAACCACCGTCTGCTGTCCGGCCGCCGCGCCTGGCTGCACCATGCTCTGATACAGCAGGTCCTGGAACTGCGCGCGGCGCATTTTGTAACCGGCCGTGTTGGCGTTCGCCAGGTTGTTCGCGATGTTGTCGACGTTGAGTTGCTGCGCGGTCATGCCGCTGGCGGCGCTGTAGAGAGCTCGAATCATATGGCGGTCCCGTCCGTTTCTTTCTGAAGTAAGGAATCGATATAAGACTTCGGATAACCGTGGTTGAAGAAGTTGGCGATCAGGCCGGCGTTCACCTGGCGGCCATCGGCGAACTGGATCATCTCGTTGGGGTCGCTCTGCTTGAACGGACCGCCGGTGATCATGTCATTCTTCTCGACGACCGTGCCTCCCACCATGGCTGCGACCTTTGCGGCCGTATCGGCGGTGGCGAAGTAGATCTGGTTGTACTGATATTTCGCGCCAGTCGGGCACGTGACCGTTGGATTGTCCAGAAACGCCTGGTCGCCGAACTCCGATTGCACCGTCGGCGTGTCCGGAGGTGGTGGCGGCTCGTTGGCGGCACGCGCGGCCTCCGCGGCAGTTTGCTGGGTCGCGCTTTGCGAGGTCGCAGCAGGCGCCGGCGCAGGAGTCGCACTAGTCGTTGCCGGGTTGTAATTGCGAAAGGCGTCCAGCAGGTTCGGGGTGGCGAGTTCATCCACCATCACGTCGCCGAAGGGCGTGTGGTACAGCGTTTTGCTGCTCGATGCCGGCGACGTGTCCGTCGCGGGCGGCGTGACGGTGTTACTTGCTGAGGATACGTTATCAACCATGAATGATTCCTATTGCCCGACCCGGGCAACCTCCTGAATGGCTTTCAAGTTCATCTCCGAATCGAGCGTGATGGCCTTCTGCAGCATCTCGAACTGGCGCATCATTCCGACCAGGCGCATGGCGGCCTCGGGCACCGTCACATTCGATCCTTCGAGCTTCCCCTGATCCACCGCGATGCTGGTGGCCGGCGTGGGCTTGTTGTCGGCATCGGTATTCTGGAAATACGCGCCGCTCTGTTTCTTGAGCGAATCGGTCCCGGCGAAGTTAACCAACGTAAGCTGCCCGACATCCTGCTTGTCCTGGCGGACCATTCCATCGCGGGTGATCTCGATGGGCTTCTCCGAAGTCACCACGATCGGCTGATTGTCCGGCGTGCGGATCGGATATCCTTCGCTGCTCTGCAGTTCACCTTTTGGGGAAATCTTGAGGCTGCCGTTGCGCGTGTAGAGCGGGCCATCCGGCCCCTGCACCTGCAAAAAGCCTTTGCCCGTGAGCGCGATGTCTAGCTGGTTGCCGGTGGGCTGCAATGTTCCCTGAGAAAAGTCGGTCCACTGGCGTTCCACCACGGGCAGCGTCGTGACTTGCCCGCTGCCCATGGGGTCATTCGCGTAGGGAGACGCGAAGAGGCCGTAAAATTCGCGGTCGCTTTTGTATCCGCTGGTGCCGGCGTTGGCTAAGTTGTTCGCCAGAAGCTCGAGCGAATCCATCCGCGACTGCAGTCCGCTGGCCGCGGAGATTGATAAAGGATCCATATACGGTTGCCGGGTTCGATGGCTGGTCGGGGTTGAAGCAAGTGGCGGTCCAAAAAAAATTCGAACAAACTCTAGAAATCCCGTTGTGCTGCCGCGATAAGAAGAATGAGCGGCAGTGTTTCCGTCAACATCTTGACGATCGCGGTTGACTTGTCAAAACCGCAACGCGCCGCCATTCCCTTCATCTCATTGAATTAATGTGCGCGGCGTTTGGCGTCTGATCTGCATTTCCCGGACGCAATGACACCGACTGTTGCTCTATCCGGCCCGATCGCCTCGGCCGGTGCTTCGCGGGACTCCTTCGCTCCGAGTTCCTCGACGCCACATGCTTCTAAAGCATTCGGGCAGCAGTTACAGGATGCGGAAGCCTCCTATTCGCCTCGCACTTCCACCGGCGGTTCACATACCGGGAACCGTCCAACGGGCGAGCATCTTCCGAAAAAGGATAGCTCCGATACTGAGGGAGCCGGATGGATCACGGGATTGCTCACGAACTCGTCCGCCGATCCGGCTCCTCTAATCCTGCCAGGGCTCTTCACGCCGTGGAGCAATGCGCCTCAGGGGAATGTGGAGGGCAATCTACCGAACGCCCTGCCCGCTTCCGCGACCGGAATTCAGGACCTGCCCGGGTCCGGACCCGCGACCACTGCGCAGCCGCAACTTCCCATCACCATTGGTGACGAGAAGAAGGACCCGACTCCGAATGATGGCTCGGCGGCAACAACACTTCCAGTGACTCTTCCGGTACCTGTGCCGCTCCCGCAGGACGCCGGCAATGCCGCGAATGCCGCGAAGCCCGAGCAGCCCGCCGCGGCGCCGGCCACTACGATTACTCCAGAGGTTTCCGATAATGCCAGTAACACGCCGGAACCGTCGCCGGTTCCGACGGCGTCAACTCAGCAAAGTACGCAGACGGCCCAAAAAGATCTGACATTCGCCGTGAAAGTAAAACCGAATTCCGCGCCCGAGCAGCACGCGTCCGAAGCAGTCAAACCCGCGACGCACAGTAATGCGACGAAAGTTTCCGCGATTCGTGATCCGCGCGAAACCCGTGACGATCAGACGGCGCAAGACTCGCCGCAACACGATCAACCGGCAGCCGCAGGCGCCGCGTTCGATGTTCAGAAAGCTTTTTCGAACACTCAGGCCCCGGCCGCGGAAGCGAATCACGCCCCCACCCCCACCGCACACGCAATGGATGCTCAACCTTCGGTGACTCAGGCCAGCGATGCGCCGGCCGACACCAAAGCTCCCGCGCCGCTGCGGCAGATTTCGATTCAAGTAGGACAGAACCAGCAGCAGAAAGTGGACCTTCAGGTAATGCAGCATTCCGGCGAACTCCGGGTCGGCGTTCGCTCGGCCGATAACGACCTGGCGCAGGGCCTGCGACAGGGCCTCACCGACCTGGTGGGCCGCCTGGAACAGAACGGCTTCCGCGCGGACGCGTGGCGGCCCGGATCCACAATCTCCGGCGTTCACGCTGCGGGCGACACACAACTCAAGGAATCTGCGACGCAGAATCAGGATTCGCAAGGCCAGGGCCAGTGGTCTCAGCAGGGCCGGCAGCAGCAAGGAAATCAGCAACAGCAACAGCGCCCACAGTGGGTCGAAGAACTCGAAGGAAACTTCGTGGGCAGCGGAAAAGGATTCACAGGAGAACTCAATGGCTTCACCCGTTAGCTCATTGTTCGGCCAAAACACGCAAGGCCCCAACCCGACCTCAGCCACCAGCACGGCAAACAGCACTGCTCCCACCGAGCAGATGTTCCTGCAGCTTCTGGTGACTCAAATCCAGAACCAGGACCCGCTCAACCCGGCGGACGGAACTCAGTTTGTAGCGCAGCTCGCGCAGTTCAGCGAACTCGAGCAGGTAATCGGCATCCGCGGCGACATCGAATCAGGGATGGCGGCGCAGGCCGCGGCGGCCGCAAATAATCAGGCAGCTACCAATACTCAGACAAGCAATAACCCGGCGACCAGCGATACGTCCGGAACCGGCGCTACGGCGCAAAATTAATCATCAAAGGACGACTGACCTCATATGTTTAGTGCATTCTCTACCGCGCTTTCGGCGTTAACGGCCAATGAAACGGCCGTGGACATCATCGGAAATAACCTGGCCAATCTCAACACCACGGGCTTCAAAGCCGACGCCGTCCAGTTCTCGGATCTGATGAGCCAGCAACTGGGATCAGCATCGGGATCCACGGACGTGGGTCTGGGAGTCAGCGGCGCGCAGGGAGTTCGATCCTTTACCCAGGGCTCGATTGTGCAGACCGGCGGCAGCCTGGACGCGGCAATCAGCGGCGACGGTTTCTTCGTCGTGAAAGACAGCGCGAACCAGCAACTCTACACACGCGCCGGCAACTTCCGGCTCGGTTCCGACGGCAGTCTGTTGACGGCCACCGGACAGAACGTCCAGGGGTGGAATTCGGTTGGCGGCGTCGTGAACCTGAACGCGCCAATCGCCGACATCCAGGTGCCGCTGGATAGCGTCGCGCCGGCGAAGGCAACGACCACTCTCTCGGTCAATGCGAATCTGAATGCCGGAGCCACGGTCGGCGGCGCGGATGCCACGTTCTCCGCGCCCGTGGAGGTGGTGGACTCGCTCGGCGGAAAACATGTTCTGACGTTCTCCTTCACCAAAACCGGCGCCAATGCGTGGAGTTACGCTGTCACCATTCCGGCCGGCGACCTGACAGCCACCGGAACCCCCAGCATCAAAACCGGCACTCTCTCTTTCAATGGAACAGGCCAGTTAACCAGCCCTGCCACGACGGCTTCGCCAGTTACGCTCGACATCAAGAACCTCGCGGATGGCGCTACGGACATGACCGTGAACTGGAATCTCTATGACCCGAGCAACCAGGGTCTGCTGACGCAGTTCGCTCAGACCTCCGGCGTCTCGGGGACCTCGCAGGATGGAACTCCCGCCGGGCAGATCGTTCGGATTTCGCTGGGAGACAACGGCGTCCTGATGGCTAACTTCTCCAACGGCCAGCAAAACGAGATCGCCCAGGTCGCCCTGGCGAACATTCGCAACCCCGAAACGATGAGTTCGGTCGGGAACAATAACCTGCGCGCCACATCGGATACCGCGGCGCCGGCCATCGGCACTGCGGATAGCGGCGGCCGAGGACAGATCATGGGCGGCTCGCTCGAAGGCTCTACGGTAGATATCGCGCACGAGTTCACGAACCTGATCTCCATGCAGCGCAGTTATCAGGCGAACTCCAAAGTGATCACCACCAGCGACCAGATGCTGCAGGACCTCATCCAGTTGAAGCAATAAGACCGCTAATGGACTCGATCGAACAAGCACTCAGCGTCCTCCTGGTACTCGCGCTACTGGGAGGAACGCTGTGGTGGCTCCGCAGCCGGGGGCTGGCATACTTCGCGTTCCAGTCCGGGCGCGCGGCCCGCCGGAAGTCGATTCAGGTACTCGAAAGGACCGCCTTGACGCCACAGCATTCCCTTCACCTGGTGAGAGTGGAGGACCGCACGGTATTGATCGCAGCGTCACCCTCGGGGTGCTCCATCCTCGAGGGCTTTGCCGCGCCTGCCGGCGAGAGGACGGAAGTCCGATGAAGGTGATCGCTGGCGCGCTGTTCTTCAGCGCGGCCCGGGCATTCGCCGCACCCGCGGCTTCGGGCTCGCTGTTAGGGATCAATTTGAATAAGAGCGGAGACTCGGTCAGTCTCCCGATGCAGATTGTCATTCTGCTGACCCTGATGACGCTGTTGCCGGCAGTGGTCATGTCGATTACCCCGTTCCTGCGCATCACCATCGTGCTGCACTTTCTACGGCAGGCCCTGGGAACGCAATCGACTCCTTCCAACCAGGTACTGCTCGGCATCGCCATGTTCCTTACGATCCTGGTGATTCAACCGGTCGCGATGGATATGTACCATCAGGGTTGGGAGCCGCTTCAGAATAACCAGATCACTTCGGAACAGGCCTTCGATGCCGGCACGAAACCGCTGAAGACTTTCCTGTTGCGCTTCGCGCGCGAAAAAGACATCAAGCTCTTCCTGGAGATGTCGAAGACCCCTTCGCCGCACACTCCCGAGGACTTGACACTCAGTGTGCTGATTCCGGCCTATATCCTTTCCGAGTTGAAGGCCGGATTCCAAATCGGGGCCGTGTTGTTCCTGCCGTTCTTAATCATCGACCTGGTGGTGGCGTCGGTGACCCTGTCCATCGGCATGGTGCAACTGCCGCCAGTCATGATTTCCGCGCCCTTCAAGATCCTGCTGTTCGTGCTGGCTGACGGCTGGAACCTGGTGCTCGGTTCGCTAATGAAAGGTTTCTACGCATGAACCAGGATTTCGTAATTCAGATTCTCCGGCAGGCTTTGATGATGGCGTTCTGGCTGAGCGCTCCCCTCCTGGCGGTTGGCTTTATCGCGGGCATCGCGATCAGCCTCGTCCAGATCGTGACATCGATCCAGGACACCGGTTTCAGCACCATTCCGCGCCTGGGCGCGTTTCTGGCCGCCTTCATCCTCGCGCTGCCGTGGATGGCCCAGAAGATCATCGGCTACACGGTGCAGATCTTCGGAGATCTCAGCCGCTATGCGCGGTGACGTGGTTCTTTCCACCGCCACCATACTCGGGTTCGTCCTGGTGCTCGCCCGCATCTCGGGCATTTTTGTTTTTGTACCGCTCCCCGGCCTGGGCAACGGATCTCAGTTCGCCCGCATCGCTCTCGCGCTGAGCATCACCGTCTCACTTTTTCCCTATTGGCCTCACCTTGCAGCGGAGCCTTCCGTGGGACTGTTCCTAGTGTGGCTCCTTTCCGAAGCAGCGCTAGGAATCGGGATCGGACTGGCGATCGCTTTCGTAACGGAGTCGTTCAGTGTGGCCGCGCAGATCATGGGACTGCAGGCGGGCTATGCGTACGCATCCACGGTCGATCCCAACACGCAAGCCGATTCCACGGTCTTGGTGGTCTTCGCACAGCTTGCGGCGGGGCTTCTCTTTTTTGCCATGGGTCTCGATCGCGAAGTGATCCGGATCTTTGCGGCCAGCCTGCAAACGGCGCCTCCCGGCGCGTTCACGCTCTCGCGAAGCGCCGGGCAGCAAGTCCTCACGCTAGGGGCTTCCATGTTTTCCACCGGAATGCGATTGGCATTTCCCGTGGTGGCGGTGCTGCTGCTCATCGACATTTCGCTCGCGCTGCTGGGGCGCATCAATTCCCAGCTTCAACTCCTCACCATTGCCTTCCCCGTGAAGATGGCTGTGGGGCTCGCGATCTTCGGATGGCTGCTGTTGCTGGCGCCGGCCCTGGTGCGCGCCGGGGCGTCGTCGGCTCTTTCGGTGAGCCGGCTGTTGGTAACCCATTGAGCAATGTCGGATTCAGGGCAAAAGACAGAAAAGCCGACACAGCGGCGCATCAAGAAAGCCCGCGAAGACGGTAATTTTGCCAGCGCGAAGACGTTCGTAAGCGCTGTCCAGTTTCTTGCTTTCGTCGCCCTGGTACATGCCTGGGGACCGCAGTGGATTCAAACGATTCACAGCAGCCTGGCGCAGTTATTGAATCATGCGCTGGAAGCGCACATTGATTCCACGTCCCTGATTCCCCTGAGCCTCAACCTTGTCCGGCAGACGTTGTTCCCCATGATCTCCCTGGGAGCGGTGCTCCTGACCGTGACGCTCGCCGCGCAACTCCTGGTGACGCGCCTTGGCGTCAGCCTCAAGAAACTCACGCCCGACCTGAAGCGGCTCAGTCCACTGCAGAAGCTGAAGGAACTCCCCAAACAGAACCTGCCGGCGCTGGTGCAAGCCTTGATCATGCTGCCGGTGTTTGGCGCGTCGGTCTATTTTCTGGTGAAGGACAACTTCGAAAGCCTGTTGACCCTGCCCCTGAAGAGTGTTGTCTCGGGAGCGACGCAGGTGGGCGGCACACTGGAGTCGCTGCTTTGGAAGGCTTCGGCGCTGTTTCTGGTCTTCGGCTTTGTGGACCTGTTCCGCCAGCAGCGACGCTACAACAAGGACCTGCGCATGAGCAAGCAGGAGATCCGCGACGAGATGAAAGAGGTCGAGGGCAGCCCGCTGATGAAGTCGCGCATCCGGCGCTTGCGTCGCGACATGGCGCGCCGCCGCATGATGCAGGAAGTGCCTACGGCCACCGCGGTGATCGTGAACCCGACCCATTACGCAATCGCCCTGAAATACAGCATGAACGCGCAGAGCGCGCCGAAGGTAGTCGCCAAGGGCAAGAACTACCTGGCGCTACGCATCCGCAAAAAGGCGGTCGAGGCCGGCGTGCCGCTCATTGAAAATCCGCCGCTGGCGCAGGCGCTGTACAAGTCGGTGGACGTGGGACAGGAAATCCCCACCGAGTTCTATAAAGCGGTCGCGGAAATTTTGGCATACATTTACCGGCTCATGAATGGAAGATTCCCGGGGTAGAGGAGCAATCGTTTGGCAGACAACAAATCAGCCGCACTGGTAAAGCAAATCCCCGCCGTAGCAGCGGCGAACTGGCGCGAGGTCGCCATCCCGCTCGCCGTGTTGGGCGTGGTCGTGGCGCTCATCACGCCCATGCCCAGCTTCCTGCTCGATCTCCTGATCGTGACCGACATCATGATGTCCGTCGTCGTCATGATGGTCGCGATGTATATCCGCAGGCCGGTAGAGTTCAGCGTCTTTCCCACTACGCTACTCCTGTTGACGCTGTTCCGCCTATCGCTGAACGTCTCCTCCACCCGCCTCATTCTGATGAACGGTAACACCGGCACATCCGCGGCCGGCGATGTGATTCAGGCCTTCGGGAATTTCGTGGTGGGCGGCAACTACATCATCGGGACCGTGATCTTCCTCGTACTCATCGCCATCCAATACGTCGTCATCAACCATGGCGCGGTGCGCATTTCGGAAGTCACCGCGCGGTTCACCCTTGATGCTCTCCCGGGCAAACAGATGTCGATCGATTCGGACCTCAGTTCCGGCCTGATCGACGAACACGAAGCCCGCAAACGCCGCAAGATGCTGGCGGCGGAAGCCGAATTCTATGGCGCCATGGACGGAGCTTCGCGATTCACACAGCGCGACGCCGTGGCCAGCATCATCATCACGGCTATCAACATCGTGGCCGGTTTTCTGATCGGCGTGCTCCAACACGGCATGGACCTGCAGCACGCGCTGGAGACGTACACGGTGCTCACCATCGGCGACGGCCTGGTAACCGTCATTCCGGCACTGATGATTTCGATCTCGGGCGGCTTGATCGTGACGCGAGCCAGTTCGGACGAACGTTTGGGTACCGACTTCGGCACCCAACTCTTCGGCAACCCGCAACCCCTGATGCTCGCGAGCGGCGTGCTCATGGTGCTCGCTCTATTCCCGGGTCTACCCACGATCCCGTTCCTCGCGATGGGCGGCGGTTTGGGATATGCGTCGTGGAACATGAAGAAGAAAGAAGCTGTGGCCAAGCGCGCGAGCGAGGTGGCGAAGCCGGCGGCCGCCGCGAAGGAGAACCTGGAAGGGCTGCTGCGCGTGGAACCGCTGGCCATCGAGATGGGACTGGGCGCGGTGAAGTATGTCGCTGGCGGACAGGAATCGCCGCTCATCAAACGGATCTCCGGCATCCGGCGGCAACTCGCGAGTGAACTCGGGTTCCTGTTGGGCCCGGTGCGCATCGTCGACAACATCTCGCTCAAGGCGCACGAGTACGTTATCCAGCTCAAGGGAGCAGAAGTAGGACGGTATGAACTCGCGGCCGGCTGCGAGTTAGCCATTCCAGTCGGGAAGGTCGAGCATCCACCGGAGGGCCGGCCGACGCATGATCCCGCATTCGGCATGACCGGCTGGTGGGTTCCGGCCGATGCTGTCGATCGCGCAAGGCGGGCCGGGTTTACTATCGTTGACCCCGTCAGTGTTATCGGAACGCATCTGGCCGAAGTCATCCGGCGGCACGCGCACGAACTGCTGTCGCGGCAGGACACCAAGAAAGTGCTCGATCGCGTGCAGCTCGATCATCCGAAAGTGGTCGAAGATTTGGTCCCAAAACTGCTTCCTCTTTCGACCGTGCAACGCGTATTTCAGAATCTGTTACGGGAGCGGGTGTCGATCCGCGATGCCGTCACGATTCTGGAAGCGCTCAGCGAGGCCGCATCCACTACTCGCAACCCAATTCTGCTGACCGAGTACGTGCGGCAATCGATCCGGCGCATCGTGGTGAAACCGTTCCTCAACGCCAAAGGCGAATTGCCGGCATTCCTGCTGGACGCGCCTCTGGAGCACAGCGTGGAATCCACCGTGGAGCACGGCGAACAGAACAGTCATCTGACGCTGCAACCCATGGCATTGCGCGACGTGATGCGACGCCTCGGCCAGAAGCTCGGAAATCCCGAGACGCCGGTCGTGGTGATCGCCAGCTCCGCTTCGCGCTACTTCTTCCGCCAGATTGTCGAATCCACCATGCGCAACGTGTTTTTCCTTTCGCACAACGAGATACCGAGCGAAACCAAGATCGTCTCCCTGGGGGTAATTCAGTAAATGCCGTTCACCGATCAGAACGCCGGCCTGTACGTGAAGTCGTATTTCGCATCCACCATCGAAGAAGCCATCGAGAATGCCCACGCCGAACTGGGGCCCGAGGCGCTGCTGTTGAACTCGCGCCAGGCGCCGCCGGAGGCCCGCCAGCAGGGCGCGTACGAAGTCGTGTTCGGCTGCAAGCCCACGGTGCCGGCGATCGCGCCGCGCGCTGCGGTGGATCCTGTCGACGACCTCCGGAAGCGCATGGAAGAACTTCGAGAGATGGTGGCCCGGATGACGGTGGTGCGCCACAACTCCATGGCGGGAGCAGTGGCCGATGAACTAATCGAAGCCGGAGTCGACGCTACTCTGGCGATCGAGATCGAAGTGGCCGTGCAGCATCGTTTGCGCAACGAGGGCGTGATTCAGATGGGCCGGTTGCAAAGTGGTCCGTCATGGGATCCGACCCTGATTCGCCGCGAGACTGCCGCGGAGATTGAAACGCGCTTCGATGTGGATCCGCAGATCGGCCGTGTGGTGGCGCTGGTTGGCCCTCCGGGATCGGGCAAAACGACTTGCCTCATCAAGCTGGCGGTATCGCAGGGAATCACGAAGCGCCGGCCAGTGCGGCTCATCTCCACCGACACGTATCGCATCGCGGCCGCGGCGCAATTGCAGACTTACGCGGAGCTGCTGGGCGTGCCGTTTACCGTGGCCGAGACCGGCAACGCACTGGAGCACGCAATCGATAGCGCGCCTCCGGAGGCGCTGGTTTTCATTGATACTCCGGGGTTCTCCGGAACGCTGGAATCGCCTGTTTCGGAAATCGCGCAGGTGCTCGCGAACCGTCAAGATGTTGACACGCACCTTGTTTTGACAGCTTCCACGCGGCTCGCCGACCTTCGCAAAATGATCGACCGCTACGAACCGTTCCGTCCGGCGAAGCTGCTGTTCACGCGGCTCGACGAGACAGACTCTTCCGCGGCAATGTTTTCCGAGTCGGTACGCACGGGAAAACCGCTCTCCTTCTTCTCCACCGGGCAACTGGTGCCGGAAGATCTGGAAGCGGCCACCAAGGATCGGATCACGGAACTCTTGGTACGCGAATTGCCACACCGTTGCGAAGCAGTCGCATAGGTGTGCATGGGAACAACCCCGGCCGATTACCGCCCGGCCTACGACGAGGCGTTCGCAGTCCGCAGGGAAGCGCTGGTATTACAGCACTTGCCACAGGTGCGCCTGATCGCCCGCCGCATCCATGAACGCCTGCCCTCCTACATCAGCCTGGACGATCTCGTTTCCAACGGTGTGATCGGCCTGCTCGCCGCCATCGATAATTTTGACGAGTCGCTGGGCGTTCAACTGAAGACCTACGCCGAGCGCCGGATTCGCGGGGCCATCATGGACAGCCTGCGCGACCTGGATTGGGCGCCGCGCGACACCCGCAAGAAATCCAAAGTTATCGAAGCAGCCATCCACAAAAGTAAACAGGTGCTGGGGCGCGAGCCTTCGGAAGAAGAGATCGCCTCCACCCTGGGGATCGACCACACCGAGTATCAAAGCTGGCTCACCGAAATTCAGGCGATCGATTTGCAAGCAATGGAATTCGTCGCTCCGGACGGGCGGAAGTCCGACCTGCTGCGGGTGGTGCCCGATCCCTCGGAGAACTGGCCATCGCACGTGGTGGAGCGCTCCGAACTGGAGCGGATCCTCGCGCTGGCGATCGAGCGCATGCCCAAGCTGGAGCGCACCGTCCTGAACCTGTACTACTTCGAAGAACTCAGCCTGGCCGAGATTGCCAAGATCGTGAAGCTGCATCTTTCCCGCGTCGCGCAATTGCGCGTGCAAGGCGTACTGCGTCTGCGCAGCCATTTGCAGCGCGTGTGGACCGGCCCCGCGACCGCTGGGAGGAGACTGTAATGGCTGCGGCGCGCGCCTCCGAGAGTACGTGGAATCTGCTGCTCGACATGGACGTCGCGGTCCAGGTCCGCATCGGCAGGACCACCATGCTGCTCGGTGAAGTTCTGATTATGGGCACTGGCTCCGAGATCGAATTCGCCCGCTCGCCGGAAGACCCGGTGGAGCTGATCGTGAGCGGCCGCGTGGTGGCGCGCGGAACCGTGATGGGCGTGCGCGGCAACTACGGCCTGAAGATCACCGAGGTTACCGTCCCGATGGAAGGCGCCTCACCGCAAGGAGAAAACGAATGAATTTGGAATGGATTTTAAGCCCCCTCGCGATCTACGCCGCCGTGACGTTGACGCTCGTTATTTCGGCCGGCCTGTGGCTGAGTTCCAAGGTGGAGACGTGCCGGCTGAAGCGCAAGGTGGAAGACACGCGCAAAGCTCTCGAGACTTCGGAGGAGTCGCGCAAGGCGCTCGCGGTGAAAGTAGAAGAGCTGGAAGGGGCAGTGAATCGACTAGCGGATGAGCCCGTGGTTGTGCAGACGCCGGGACCAGTGCGCAACTCGATCAACCTGACGAAGCGCGCGCAGGTATTGCGGATGCGCCGCCGCGGAGAGTCGGTGGAAAGCATCACGGCGGCGCTGTGCGTCCCGCGAAACGAGATCGAACTGCTGCTCAAGTTGAACGAGATGGCGGAGAGCCGGAAGAATTAGGCACCCCTTCCCCCACATGCCGACGGGGGGCACTCTTGCGGCCCATCCCAGACCCCGCAAATCCACATGCCGCGGTCGTAGCGCAAGCACTCCTGCTTGCCGGGGCGGCACTCTTGCCGCCCTCCGCGATCCCCGAAATCATTCCCGCAGCGCCGAGGACCTGGCCGCCGGAGACGCTTTCCCTATTTTCTGAGATTCCCTCGCATCCACATGCCGGCATGAGTGCCGGCACTGCCCGCATGAGTGCGGGCGCTACGATGCGGCGATTAGCTCGCGGCTGGGGGTCAACTGCATGCCGCGGAGCTTCATGATGAGGGTGGTGCGCTTCAGGCCTAGGAGTTCGGCGGCGGCGGTCTTGTTGCCGTTTGTCTTGGCTAACGCGCCTTCCAGGATCGCGCGCTCGAACTGGCTTACTGCCGTGGCGAAGTCCACTTGCTCCGGTAGGACCGACGGCATCGGGGTCGCTTCCACCGGGAACAGCTTCACGGACTCACCCAGACCGAAGTCACCGGGATAGAGAGTGTCGCGATAGCCGCTCATGGCGATTGCCTTCTCCACAGCGTTTTCGAGTTGGCGCACGTTGCCGGGCCAGGGCATATTGCAGAGCCGCTCGAGGGCCTTGGGCGTGACGTGCTTTTCGGGGATTCCTTCGGCGTCGCAGATCTTGGTGATGAAGTGCTCGACCAGAAGCGGGATATCTTCGCGGCGCTTGCGCAGCGAGGGCATCTCCAGCGGTACGACATTCAAGCGGTAATACAGATCCTCGCGAAATTTGCCTTGACGCACCATTTCGGGGAGATTGGCGTTGCTGGCGGCGATTACGCGGACATCCACCTTGATGGTGTCCGAAGCGCCCAACCGCTGCAATTCGCGCTCCTGCAGAACGCGCAGCAGCTTGGCTTGCAGCTCGAGCGGCATGTCGCCGATTTCGTCCAGGAAGATCGTGCTCTTGTTGGCCTGTTCGAACCGGCCCACGCGATGGTTGATCGCGCCCGTGAACGCGCCTTTCACGTGTCCGAAGAGTTCCGCTTCGAGCAGACTCTCGGGCACTGCACTGCAGTTCACCGCCACCATGGGCAGATGGGCTCGCGGGCTCGCTGCATGGAGAGCGCGGGCCGCGACTTCTTTACCGGTTCCGGTTCCGCCAGTGATCAATACGGTGCAGCGGAACGGACCGACCAGCCGGATGGTGTTGGCTACGTCTTCCATGGCGGGGCTGCTTCCCACCAGCTTCTTTCGCCAGGGCTCCGATTCGATTTGACCTTCGTCCTCGGAACGTGTGCTCGACAGGCAGGCTTCGCGAACGGACTCGACTACCTCGTCCCAGTCATCGCCGGCGCCGCAACAGCTATAAGCACCTTCTCGAACCAGGCTCACGGCCTCGCGGGCAGAGAGATCCCGATGCCAAACGACTACGGGTACGCGGGAGTCAGCGCCCATTAGCGTTTCCAGGATGGCGTCGCGCCGGAGAGCGGGAGAGCATTCGGAAACCAGAACGCAGTCGACGGTTCCGGAGCGTAGCGCCGTGATGGCGTCCCCCAGGTCGGGAACGCAGGTGATCTCCATGTCCTGATACTGGAGTCCACGTCCATCCGCGGATCGGGTTTCTTCGTTAACGAGCCACAACACTCGATGAGCTGGCATAATGGGTGCGAACTTTTTGCGGGCGCAGAATCGGCCTGCATGCCAAGTTGTATCGAAGCGAAGCGACTCATTCTAGGCTTCATTTGGATAGTTCCCCAGCGTATCGGGTCCTATATGGCCCATACCTTCGGTTAACAGGGGTTTGCTTTGCTAATTTCGGTATTGCACATGCTAACCTCCCAGTGGGACTCTGACTAGGAACGCGTAGTCCGCCTGGGAACATATGAAGATACACAACGACGGCTTGCAGGGATCGGCGCCCCTGGAGACAGGGCGGACGCAAGGGACGCAAGGCTCGACCCCCGGCCAGTCGAGCGGAAGCCGCACCGTCACGGGACATGATGGCGACTCGGTCGCGATTTCCGGAATCTCCTCGCAGGTCTCCGACGCCAATGCAGCGGACCAAACCAAACGCGCCCAGCGCGTAGCGGAACTGGAAGCCCTGTATGCGCGCGGCGGTTATCAAGTCAACGCCGATGCGCTCAGTAAGAGCCTGGTGTCGAATGCACTCGGCGGCACCGAAGGCGGCAATCAATGACGCCCGTCGCGGAACTGGCCAATAGTCTGAAGCACGCCGAGAGTTCCCTCGCTCGAGTTGTCCAGATTTGGGATGCGACGAACTTGTCTGCGTGCGAAGAATGCCTGGTCCTTTTGGAAGAAATCGCAGGCCATCTTCGAGCCGCGCAACCGGCAGCCGGCATGCTCTCCTCGCGCGCCCCGGCCGGGGCACTCAACCACTTAAACGGATTACGGGATGACGTGCGGCTCATTGGCCGGCTCGTAGATTCGGCGATTGCTTTCCACCGCGGGCTGACGATCGGCACGTCCGAAACGGAACTCGTACTTACCGAAATCACGGGGTAACTCGTCATGGCCAATCTCCTGGGCTCCCTCAGCAACGCTGGTAACGCACTGCGGGCTTACCAGCAGGCGCTCGACGTTGTCCAGAACAATGTCACCAACGCGAACACGCCGGGGTTCGCCTCGCAGACGTTGAACCTGGTGGCGCAGCCGTTAGATCTTGCGGGAGGCATGGCCGGTGGCGTTGCCGCGCGCGGATTGATCAGCGCGCGCGACGAGTACGCCGAACAAGAGGTACAGCGGCAGTTCCAGCAACTGGGGTTATATCAAGCGCAGGCGCAAGGCACCTCAGCGCTGTCGAATTTCTTCGATGCCACCGGAAATAGCGGCGTGGCGGCATCGTTGAATTCGCTCTTCCAGGCATTCTCCGCGTGGAGCGTGAATCCCTCCAGCACCTCGGCTCGACAATCGGTATTGAACGCGGCCGGAAACCTGGCGTCGGACGTTCGCAACCTGGCCGGATCACTGGCTACAGCCGGACAGAATATCCAGAACCAGATCGGCAACAACGTACAGCAGATCAACCAGATTACCGCTCAGATCCAGCAGTACAACATTCAGCAGAGCCGCTTATCGGCTCCCGATCCCGGGCTGGACGCCCAGGTACACGCTTCGCTGGAACAGCTTTCGCGATTGACCGATTTCAGCGCGTTGAAGCAGGGGGATGGAACGTTCACGGTGGTCCTGAGCGGTGGCGCGCCGCTAGTCATCGGCAGTTCGCAGTTCGCCCTCTCTTCGAGCGCGCAAGTTCCCTCGGGCGCGGCGAACCCGCAGTCCACGCCTTCCAGCCGCATTCTCGATTCCCAAGGCAACGACGTCACCTCGCAAATCAGCGGCGGGCAGTTGGGCGGATTGTTGGATGTACATAACCGCGTGCTGGCTTCCATGCTGGGGGACGCCAACCAGGCCGGGTCGCTCAACACCTTCGCGAAATCGCTGGCCGACACGGTAAACGGCATCTTGCAATCCGGAACCGTGGGACCGCAGACCGGGGCGGCGAACGGCCTGCCGCTATTTACCTACAGTGCAGCCGACGCGACTCTCTCGGCTGGCAGCCTGAAGGTCAACGCGAATATCACGGCGGACGACCTGGCGCCCGTGGACAGCAGCGGCAACGCCAACGGTAATGCGTTGCAACTGGCATCGCTCGCCAACTCCGCGGCTTCGGGGGGCATTGGCAGCCAGACCTTCGGCGCGTTCTTCTCCGGCATCATGACGGGCATCGGCAACGAGAACGCAACCGCCAATACGAATCAGCAGGCGCAACAGAGCGTGGCCGATCAGACCAAGGCGATGCGCGACCAGATCTCCGGCGTTTCGCTCGACCAGCAAGCGATCGCCTTAAGTCAATTTCAGAAGAGCTACGAGGCGGCCGCCCGAATGGTCACGGTGCTCGATCAGATCACCCAGACGACCATTGACATGCTGCAGCCGTAAGAGGTGAGCCGTGGGAAGTTTCTTTCCGGGACCAACACAGAAGTTTCTCGACGACTTGTCGCGGACGCAAACCGAGATGAACAACCTGCAATCGCAGGTGACCTCCGGCTTACGCGTCTCGAAACCATCGGATGATCCGGGGGCTCTCGCGGCCATCCAGCAGTCGCAAGCGCGCATCTCGCAGTTGCAACAGAGCCAGAGCAACCTGGGCGAATTGCAAACCGAGCTGAACGTGGGCGATTCCACTTTGCAAAATGCCCTGAAGGCGCTGGACTCCGCGGTTTCGCTGGCCAGCCAGAGTTCGAACACGCTGGGCAATCCAGTTGCGATTTCGAACCTGCTGGCGCAGGCCCAGGGCATTCAGCAGACACTCGTTAGCCTGAGCGCTACCACGTCCGGCGGGCGTTACATTTTCAGCGGCGACCTCGATCAGCAGGCGCTCTACGTTCTGGACAACACGCAGCCGACCGGGGTCCGGCTGGTGACGCCGGCGACTTCGACGCGAGTGGTGACGGATGCGAACGGTTCACAGGTCTGGCTGGCACGAACCGCGACGGATATTTTCGACGCCCGCAATCCCGACAACACCGTTGCGTCCGGCAACGTGTTCGCGGCGATTAACTCTTTGGTTACGGCACTACAGAATAACGACTCGACTGCCGCACAGGCGAGCATCACTTCGCTGAAGGCGGCCAGCGATCATCTAAACCAGGAACTCGGCTACTACGGCGTGGGCGAGAACCGCGCCGCCGACGCCCTGGACGCCGCCGCGAAATCGGTTACCACCGAACAGCAGAATCTGAGCGGACTGCGCGACACCGACGTTGCCGCGGCCGCGGTTCAGCTCTCACAGGGTTCCGTGCAGCAGCAGGCGGCGCTTTCCGCGCGGGCGAATATCGCCAAGCTTCCCAATCTGTTTGATTTTCTGGCGTAGTGCAGCCGGAGAGTTTCCCATCATGCACCGCCACTGGGCCGCCTGAAAAAAGGCGGCTGGGGCCCGGAAGGGCCGCCCCACAAAGCAGCTGATTAGTTTCTTGCTATTTGATGCTGTCAAAAAGTTGACGGGCGCGGGGCTTCGGGCAGTTGGGAGAGATGACGGAGGAGGTCGAGGCAGCGGCGCATCTTGGGATCGACGGCCGTGAGCGGGTCCGGAGAATGCCGCATACCTTCGGTTACTGCGTGCAGCAATTGCAGACGCTCCTCATGCACGGAAGAGTCCGGTTCGCCGGAAAGCCGCAAGCTCCGTTCCAACTCTTCATGAAGTCCCGCACTGTTGCGCGAACTCCAGGCGGCCAGGATCCGAGCGGCTTGTCCGGAAGGCGTCATCGGAAGGTAGTCAATCGTCGCCATCTGTTGTGCTTATCGTCTGTTGCATCACGAATTTCCTAGAAATTTGGCCCTCAAATTCGATGTGAAGGGAAGAGGTATTTGATGATTCACGTCACACGTCTGAATCATACGCCCGTCGTGCTCAACTGCGACCTGATTGAACACGTTGAGACCACTCCGGACACGGTGATCAGTCTGACGACCGGGCAAAAATTAATGGTGCTGGAGACGCCCGAGGAGATTATCGAGCGCGTAGTCGAATACCGGAGAACAATCCTCAGCGCGGATTGGATAACTACAGGAAACAGGGCCGATGGCGGAAGGTAAAAAGAAGTCCGGAGGCTCCAAGCCGGATCTGGTCAGCATCGCCGGGCTCGTGGTGGCGGTCGGGGGCATTCTCCTGGGCCTGGTCATGGAGAAGGGTAAGATCACGGACGTGGCGCAGGTCACGGCCGCGATCATCGTGCTCGGGGGCACGCTTGGCGCGGTGATGATTACGACTCCGATGGGCGTGCTCATGCGCGCCGCCGGTAAGCTGAGTGGAGTATTTTTAGAAAAGGCGCACTCGCCCGCGGCGGTGATCGAGGAGATCATCGGGTACGCCACGCAGGCTCGCAAGCAGGGCATCGTCTCCCTCGAGAAGCAGGCTGCTGCTATCGAAGATCCATTCCTACGAAAAGCGCTCAACCTGGCAATCGACGGCATCGACCTGCAGCAACTGCGCAGCATCATGGAACTCGAGATCACCTTGCTCGAGCAACGCGGCGAGGCGGAGGCCAAAGTCTTCGAATCAGCGGGCGGGTATGCACCGACGATCGGAATCATCGGCGCGGTGCTGGGTCTCATCCAGGTGATGAAGAACCTCTCCAATATCGACGAAGTGGGTCACGGCATCGCGGTGGCGTTTGTCGCCACGGTATATGGGGTCGCGGTGTCCAACATCTTCTTCCTTCCGGCGGCGAATAAGTTGAAAGCGCGCGTCAAGGAAGAGGTTCATATCCGCGAACTGGCTCTGGAGGGCGTACTGTCCGTGGTCGAAGGGCTGAACCCGAAACTGATCCAGACGAAGCTGGAAGCATACGCTCCGGCCGCTTCTGGAAAGAAGGCCAAAGCCGGAGCGGCGCCGGCCGGGAAGCCCGTGGGCGCGGAAGGCTAACATGGCCCGCAAACACGCCCATCCCGAGCACGAGAACCATGAGCGCTGGCTGGTCTCTTACGCCGACTTCATCACTCTGCTGTTTGCCTTCTTCGTCGTGATGTTCGCGACCACGCAGACCGACAAGGCCAAAGCCAAGCAGGTGTCGGAAGCCGTAAAAGAGGCGCTGGAGAATGGCGGAGTCAAAGCGATCGTACACGAAATCCTCGGCGGTACGGTCGATGACAAGGGAAAAGGCAACGCACAGATGAAGGGCCCCGGCGGCGCGCAGAAAGCCGCCAAAAATGCCGCCACCGCGGAGATCGTACCTTCCGTCCAGGAACTTTCGAAGGAACTGGAAAAGGAAATCAAGCTGGGCCACATCGAGGTGCACATGGAGGCTCGCGGGTTAGTAGTGAGCCTGCGGCAGGCTGCGTTCTTCCCATCCGGCGCCGATGCAGTCGCGCCCGAAGCCATGCCCGTCATCGAGAAGATCGCAAAGCTGCTGCATGGCGTGCCAAACTCACTGCGCGTGGAGGGACACACCGATTCCATTCCCATCCACACGGCCAGATTCCCCAGCAACTACGAATTGTCTGGCGCGCGCGCCATTGCGGTGTTGAATGCATTGACCAGCGACTACGGCGTCCCGCGGGAGCGCCTCGCGTTTGCCGGGTACGCGGACACTGCGCCGGTGGACACCAATGACACCGAGGAAGGCCGCAGGCACAACCGGCGCGTCGACATCATCATTCTCAACCAGCAGGCGCTGGTGAACGAGCCGGGGAAAAAGGCGGAAGGCAAAGAAGGCGCCGCACCTGATAAAGGCGAGGCAGCGAAGCCTGGCGAGTCAGCCAAGCCTGGCGCGACCACTGGCGGCGGCGAGACTGGCAAGCCATCGCCGGTGTCCAAAGCGGCAGCGCCTTCTAAGTAAGTGCCTCATCGATCCAGCGCTCCCGGGCTTGCCACCGACAACGCGCGGCGCAAACTGATTGCGAAGGATGACGCAGTGATCTGCAGACGGGCGCCGGCCCGCCGGCCGGCAAGCTGGTTCATGGCTATCAGCCCCCAAGGCTGGCCGAACTCTTCGCGGGTATCCGCCGCAACGCGGCCGAGGTACGCGGCGAGCTCTTCGCGCCGCTGCTGGAACTGGAGATCGCTGGCGGAAACACCGGGATGGGCGCCGATCCATCCTTCCACTTCGGCGAGTTGTTCCGCCGTGGCGCGCATAGTGTCCGCCCACCACTGGATGCTGGAGTAATCCGCGCGGATCGCGCCGAGCAGGGGATCCGGTACACCCGGAAGGAGTCCACCAAAACCAGGCTGGCCCACCGCCTTCATCCGGGTCCACAGGTCATCTTCCGTCGCTGGACGCCGTCGCACGGCATCGGCATCTCCGGCTTGTACCAGGAACTGAATCGCATCGCGCCCAGCGCGTTCGTACGTCTCCCGCGGCAGAGGATTGCCACCGGAATCGAGGAACATGTGGCGGACCAGATCGTTGTCGTACTCCACCGTAACCGAGAACAGGGTGCGCCCGAAATCGGCAACAGCATTCGGCACTTTGCGTTCGGATAGGGGCAACAGGCCAAGCGCCACACCGGTGCTCAGGTTGCGAAGCACGTCGCCCGGGCGGGCGGATTGTTGCAATTCGAAGAAGCTGTGACTCGCACGAAGGCTGGCGCCTTCCACGACGCGGGCCGCGCGATAGGCCGCCGTGATCAGGAAAGATTCCGCCAGAACGTGGCGCAGTTTGTCGAGATCGGCGCCGAAATTCACCTGCGTGGAACGAATGCGTTCGGCGGTGGCGGTATCGGTAATCGCTAGCGCGCCGGTCGCGGGCTCGTACAATACCTTGCCCTCGAGACAGAGTGTGGTCACGGAGCGGTAATTAAGAATTCCGCAGAGATTGACATCGAGTTCAAGGCCGCGCTGCCGCACCCGGTCCCAGATGCTGCGGACAGGTGTGATGCCGGCGAGAGCGCCGGCGTGCAGTCCCGTGAGATTTCCCCGAAGCGCCTGGTCCACAGCCTTTTTTCCGGCATCGGTCAGGAGCGACGGATGGATCTCAAAAAGGAAGACGACCGACTGCATATCGCCGGACGAAAGCTCCGCCGCAACCGCGATCTCGGCCTTGCGCGAAGCGGCGGCATTCACTGCAGCCGCGATCGCCGCTGCTTGATCGCCGGGAACTCCGGCCTTGGAAAGTTCAGTGAGATCCGCCGATGGATTGGCACTGATGAGGCTGATGAGCCTCGAGAATACTTCGGTGCTCCCGACCGTCGCAGACACGCCTTCACTCGCCTGTGCGCTGACGGAGAACTCGGTGTCTTTCTGGCGATACCAGCCGAGCCGGACTGCGCCATTATCCAACTTCCTGGCGACGATTTCGTATTTGGCGCTGATCGCGCACGAGACGCCAACGGTAGCGGACCCTCCGGCGCTCACCGCCACAGCGGGAAGGGGAGCCGGTAACTTCGCCGACGCCAGTGGATTCGTGACCGCCAGCAGATCCGCGCTCCCGGAGACCGTGAGTTTGCCGCTGACCGCCACGCGCGTGATTTGACCGGCTGCGAGGCCCGCCAGGTCGCCGGACCGGAGCGGCAGCGAAAAGGCGGCGACCGTTTGGCGCACCGCGTCGGCGAGCGTCATCCCGGTCTTCAGCGGGAAGCGGCAGTAGCTGGCCACCTCCACCTCGGTGGAGGGTGTCGCGCCGAATTCGAAAACACCGGACGTTGCGGAGACACCGGCGGAAGCCGCCGCATCGATTTCGAACACAACGTAGCACTGGTCGGCCGAAAGGTCGATCGCGTGGCCGTGACCGGGTAAATCCGCCGCGTCGCGAAGAAGCTGAAGCGACCCCGTCACGCCGGCGCCGATGCTGAGAGCGGGCGCGCCATCGCCCAGGGTGAGCGGCTGCTCGAACGCGACGCCGGTGCTGAGCGACGTCAGCGCCGGTTGATCGAGCGTCAGGCCGCCGATCTTCTTCAGATCGAGATTCTTCAGTTGCAGCGAAGGCAGTTGCTGCGCGTACTTCAGCAGCGCGGAGGTGTCCGCCGGCTGCGCATTCAGATTGAGTCCGAACTGGTCGGTGAGGGGAATCGTCGGCATACTACTCCAACGTGTAAGGGGGTTCGAAGTTGGGAACGCCGGCGTGCCGCCCGGCGATCCATCGCAATACGTACACCTGTCGCGGATCGGTCAACGAATGCGTCAACGCGTTCGTAACTACCTCGAGCAAGGCGTGCGCGGCCAAATCCTTGTAGTAGTCGATGTCGGGTTCTACCAGGACACATTGCGTCCCGCCGATGGTCTTGCGATCATTTTCGTGGAACGTCAACTGCACGTTCGCCTCGCCGAATTGGATCTGTTTCCAACTGCGCGTGGCGCCGGGGTGAAAGATCGCGGTTCCCGGCTCCGGAGAGAACTCGCCCTGGTCGGCGGCCCGGCTGACTTGCTCGATGAGCGCGGGGTCGGCCCATGCGAAGAACCGGTCCTGCTGCATCTGGTCCCAGACCAATTCCTTGATGTAGGCAAGTGGCGTCTGGACGGGGAGTTGGACCTGTCCCATCGCAGTGACGAGGTTGAAATAGCAGGCCAGCACCGGCGCGTGATTCTCGAGTAACTGGCCGTAACGGTCCGCCGCCGAGGCATCGTCCGCGGCGCCCGCGCGTAACAGCGTCGCGTATTGGGGAGCCAGCGCGGACCACCGGGCATTTCGGAAGTTAAACGTGGCGTTGTTGCCGACCAGCATCACGTCCACAACCGCAGGCGTCGCCGGCTTCAATGCGATCGGATAAAAGCCGGCCTGTTCATAGCCGTCGGCTGAGGCCACCACGGCGTAGTTGTCACCGAAGTTGTCGTAGAACGGCAGTCCCGTGATCTCGATATTTGCCGATGTGAAGAACCCGTTGTCGGGCAGGTTGACCTGCTGCTGGTTCCCGTTTCGAACGTTCAACAATGCCCGAGTTCCCGCCGGCAGCGGAGTTCGAGCGCCGGAAAACAGGTTGACCTTCAGCGTGCAAGCTTTCAGGCTGGATGCGGGCGTGGCCATAGTGATGCTCCTGTCCTGATGTACCAGATCGTACGCGACAACGGCTAGGGAGTAAATAGGGAAATGCTGTAGGCTTCTGGATAGTCGGGTATGATTTGATACGCATGGAACGCCCGGTCTTTATCAGCTATTCCTCGGCGGATAAACAGGCCGCCGATCAAATCTGTGCGGCTCTCGAACAGGCCGGCCACGCGTGTTGGATCGCTCCCCGCAATATCGAGCCCGGCGACGATTATCCGGCCGCGATTCTCGCGGGCGTGCAAGGCGCTCATCTGCTGGTAGTCATCATCAGCGATACGGCGATCGCGTCTCCGCATATTCTCACGGAGATCAATCATGCCTTCAGTGAGAAGAAGCCGATCATCCCGTTTCGGCTGTCGCCAGTGGCGCTGCCGCCGAATTTCGATTACTTCCTCTCCACCAGCCAGTGGCTGGATGCGCATGGCGGCTGCACTCCGGAGAACCTCACGAAACTGAATGAAGCCGTCGCCGAGGAGCTGGCTCATCGGGCGCCGGCGCTAGCGCAACTGGCGCCAAAAACGAATCAGCGTGTTGTGATGGGCGCCGTGGCGGCCGTGCTTTTGTTGGGGCTCGGAGCAATTTTGTACTGGCGGCAGCCCACCACGCCGGCATCGACGAGCGATCCCCCGAAAGCGACGACTCCCATGACTGCGACCACCGGCACCGGCTCCAAGCCACAACCGTGGGTGAATCCCAAGGACGGTCTAACGTATGTTTGGATTCCGCCCGGGAGTTTCACGATGGGATGCTCCGCCGGCGATTCGGAATGCAAGCCCGACGAAGCGCCCACGCATCCGGTCGAGTTGCCGCAGGGATTTTGGATGGGCCAGACCGAAGTGACGAACGCCGCCTATCATCGAGTGGTGCCAACGACAACCTTTCTGCCGCAAGAGGCCAAGCTCCCGGTGGTGGGGCTGTCTCGTCAAGACGCGAAGGCCTACTGCGCGGCGGTAGGCGGCCGGCTCCCGACCGAAGCAGAGTGGGAGTACGCCGCACGCGGTGGCACCTCCGGCCCGTACTTCGGAGTGCCCTCGAAAGTCGCATGGTACGGAACCAACAGTGGTGAGAACCGGCATGAGGTCGCCGCACTCCAGCCTAATCCATACGGACTCTACGACATGCTCGGTAACGCGTCGGAATGGGTGGCGGATCGCTACTACAACAAGTACGATATCGACGCGCCGGCCACCGGCAAGGTCGAAGAGCCGCTAGCCGGGAATGCGACAGCCGTTACGCGCGGAGGCTACTGGGAGTCGGACGCATCGGGGATCCGCGTGTCGCGCCGGGTAGAGGCGGAAAAAGACGAGCCCGGTCCGATGGCGGGCGTCCGCTGCGTCGCCGATCATCAGTGAGGGCGTTGTGGCGCGAGCACTCGTGCCGCGCTGGGCGGGCAAATTGCCTGCCCCACCAAAGCGTAGCCCCACCGGTGGTGCAGGCGATTCGCCTGCACTGGGGCCGCCGTGCGTCGACAGGAGTGTCGACGCCGCAACCAGCAGTGGTTGCGACACATCCGTCCGGAAATATCATCTCCAGTCCCACAAACGGACAACCCGACTTAACCCCTCGCACGAACAACAGGGCTTATGAACCACTTCTTTGGCGCGCCGCTTGCCCGACGGAACCGCCTTTCCAGCACAGTGGGATCCGAAGCTTGGAATTCACGTGACTTGAAGTCGCGGCCGCACTGACCCTATAGTGAGTCGTATTAATTTAAATCATACCAACATGGTCAAATAAAACGAAAGGCTCAGTCGAAAGACTGGGCCTTTCGTTTTAATCTGATCGGCACGTAAGAGGTTCCAACTTTCACCATA
>JADMIO010789709.1_pt1 | contig 63425 bp, 58 predicted proteins | sample 8958161 | NCBI WGS metagenome assembly JADMIO01 (sample SAMN16585339, study PRJNA669376) | soil metagenome | isolation source: Crop rotation soil | place: USA: Cullars Rotation, Alabama | collected 2011
GCCGCGACTTCAAGTCACGTGAATTCCAAGCTTCGGATCCCACTGTGCTGGAAAGCGTTGAAGAAATTCGCGCCGCGAAGCAAGCCGGCGACAGGGAACTCGCTGTGCGCCTGGCGCATACACTGAAGGGTGTAGCCGGCAACCTCGGCGCGCGGGAGTTGTTCGATGCCGCTGGCGACGTGGAACTCTCACTGAAAGAAGCGCCGGACGCGGACATCGAAGCCATGCTGCTGACTGTAGCCGCACGACTCGACCCCCTGGTGGCGGCGATTTCAAAGCTGGACGAAACTCCTACAGATTCAACTGAGAACAACCCGGTGGCAGCACTGGACAGAGAAGCGTTGCGCCCGCTGCTTGAAAAGCTGGAAGGTTTGCTGAAACGCTCCAACACGGGAGCGCGCGACGTCATCGCCGAGATCGAGGCAAAGCTGCCGGCCTCGGAGGGGCGCCATATTTTGTCGGCCATGACTAAAGATATTGGAGATTACGAATTCGAGGAAGCGCTGGCGCGTTGGCCCGAACTCGTGCGCCTGGTGGAAGGGAACGAAAATGGGAATTGACGGCAAGGCGACGATTCTGGTCGTGGACGACGTGCCGGACAACATTATGGTGCTCGAAGAAGTGCTGCGCGCCGACTACGACGTCGTCGCGGCCACGAACGGCGAAAAGGCCCTGAAGCTTATCGCCGCGGAGAGTCCGCCCGATCTTGTGCTGCTCGACGTGATGATGCCTGGCATCGACGGGTTTGAAGTCTGTCGCCGGGTCAAGAGCGACGACCAGACGGCGTTCATTCCCGTGGTGATGGTGACCGCGTTATCCGGGCGGGATGACCGCATCCACGCGTTAGAGGCAGGTGCTGACGATTTTCTGAATAAGCCTATCGATCCTACCGAGGTTAAGGCGCGCGTTCGCTCTCTGCTGCGCGTGAAGAAACTGCATGATTCGCTTCAAGACAGCCTCAATAAGCTGCAACGCCTGGAAACGCTCCGCCAGAACCTGACCAGCATGATAATCCACGATTTGCGCACCCCGCTCACGGCGGTCATGGGTAGTCTTTCACTGCTTTATGATTACGCTGCTGTCGAAGGCAATGCCGACGCCGAAGAGATGCATGAAATGGCATCTCAAAACAGCGAGAAACTCCTGGCGATGATAAACGATCTGCTCGACGTGACGAAAATGGAAAGCGGCGCGATGAAGCTCGACCGCACCAGTGTGGATATCGCTACGCTAATCGTCGATGTGGAAAAATCAATGCAGCCTCTGGCTATTCTTGAAGAGGTGCAGGTTGCCTGTGATCTCCCATCGGCCCTGCCGCCTTTATCGGCCGACCGCGAAATGCTACGCCGGGTTTTGGTCAACCTGGTCGCCAACGCTCTCAAGTTCACCCCTGCCGGTGGTCATGTGGTAATTCACGCGAAGGATCAGGAAGATGCGTTCGTCAAAATCTCAGTTGTGGATGACGGTCCGGGAATACCCGCCGGTTACGAAGACAAAATCTTCGAGAAATTCGGTCAGGTTGAGAGCGGCGAACGCAAGAAGCTTTCCACCGGACTGGGCCTGACCTTTTGCAAGATGGCCGTGGAAGCACACGGCGGCAAAATACGGGTCGATGGCGCGCCGGGCGGCGGAAGCGACTTTTCCTTCTTATGGCCTGTCGCCTGATATTGCCTTAGCTTTACTTTTGGTTCGAGGAGTGCATTATGGATGCGGAGTTGGCCAAACAAACAGTTTTAATCGTTGACGATACGCCGGAAAATATCATGCTATTGGACGAAGTCCTTCGTGCCGATTATAACATCCTGGCGGCAACTAACGGCGAAAAAGCGCTCAAACTCGCTAATTCGGACATGCCGCCTGATATCATCCTTCTCGACGTCATGATGCCCGGCATGGATGGCTTCGAGGTGTGCCGTCGTCTCAAAAAGAATGCCGGGACAGCCAAAATTCCGGTCGTCTTCGTTACGGCGATGGGACAGGTGCAGGACGAGGCGCAGGGTTTCGCCCTCGGCGCTGTGGACTATATCCATAAGCCCGTCAGCCCGCCGCTCGTTCAAGCGCGCGTGCACACCCATTTAGCGCTCTACGACCAAAAGCGCGCTCTTGAAGACACGGTGCGCCAGCGCACGGTCGAGCTTTCCGATACGCGCCTGGAGATCATCCGGCAATTAGGGCGCGCGGCGGAGTTCAAGGACAACGAAACCGGCTTGCACGTCATTCGCATGAGCTACTACTCGCAGGTGATTGGCCTTGCTTCCGGTATGGAGCGGGACGAAGCCGATCTGCTCCTCAATGCCTCACCCATGCACGATATCGGCAAAATTGGAATACCGGACAGTGTCCTGCTCAAGCCCGGCAAATTGGATGACGAAGAGTGGAAGATTATGAGACGGCACCCGGAAATGGGAGCCGCCATCCTGGGCGATCATCCCTCGTTGCTGATTCAAACGGCTCGTGTTATCGCTTTGACGCACCATGAAAAGTGGAACGGCACGGGCTACCCCAAAGGGACCGCCGGCGAGGAGATTCCAATGCATGGCCGTATCACCGCCATTGCTGACGTTTTCGATGCGCTCACTTCCGAACGCCCCTATAAAAAAGCCTGGAGTGTGGACGACGCGGTCGCTCTCATTAAAAAGGAAGCGGGGTCGCACTTCGATCCGCAGGTCGTCGGCTATTTTTGCGAAGCATTGCCTGAAATCGTTAACTGTAAGAACAAATATTCCGACCGGATTGAAGCCTGACGTTTTGAATCGATTGCGGTCGCGTATTTTCAAAAGGATAAACATGCCATCCGAAGCCATCATCAATGAGATCATGCGGTCCACGAAGTTTTTAGCTGTGGACGATGAGATCAACAACATCGTCATTCTGGAGCGCATGCTGGCGCAGTCGCAGTGCTTCAACGTCCAGAGCACGACGGACTCGCGCGAGGCACTTCATCTTTTTCAGGAGTTCCAGCCCGATATCATCTTGCTCGATCTTATGATGCCGGAAATGGATGGCTTCGATGTCATGGAACAACTCAAGCCGCTGATTCCGGAAGGCGCGTTCCTTCCGATTGTCGTTCTGACCGCAGACGCCACGACACGAACGAAGCGCAAAGCTTTAGCCGCCGGCGCCAAAGATTTCCTGACCAAACCTTTTGACAACGTGGAACTGTCGCTTCGCTTATACAATCTGGTCGAAACTCGTTATTATTACCTCGAACTTCAGAAACACCTGGCCCAGGCAACTTAGTCTCAACGGTATGCAAGATGATTCACATCAGACAAGCTGCTATCTTAACCAAACAATTTCCGGTCCATCGTGCGGTAGTTAATGGCTTCGGCGATATGGTGCAGCGCAATGGTGTTGGCATCGTCGAGATCGGCGATGGTGCGGGCGACTTTCAGGATGCGGTCGTAGGCGCGGGCTGAAAGAGATAGTTGGTTTATGGCGTTTTTCAAAAGATCGTGCGCGCCGCCGTCGAGTTGGCAGTGCGCACGCAGATGTCTGGCTCCCATTTGCGCGTTGCAACTCAAGCCATCGGCACGGAGCCGCACGATTTGCTTTTCGCGCGCCCGCTGCACGCGCTCGCGCACCATCGCCGAGCTTTCGCCGACTTGCTTAGTCATTAACTCCTGCGGGCTGAGCCTGGGAACTTCTACGTGTATATCTATGCGATCTAAGAGAGGCCCGGAGATGCGCATAAGATAGCGCCGGATGGTTTGCGGCGAACATTGGCACTGCCGGCGTTGGTCACCGTGAAAACCACAGGGACAAGGGTTCATGGCCGAAATGAGCTGAAAACGCGAAGGGAAACTCAAGCTCTGGCTGGCGCGGGCGATGGTTACGTGTCCATCTTCGAGCGGTTGGCGCATGACTTCCAGAACGTCGCGGTGGAATTCCGGCAGCTCATCAAGAAACAACACGCCATGATGCGCAAGCGATATTTCGCCCGGACGCGGGTAACTGCCGCCGCCCACCAGACCGGCGTGGGACACCGTATGATGCGGCGCGCGAAAAGGGCGCTCGGTCAGAAGGCTCTGGCCGCTTTGCAACAACCCGGCGACTGAGTAAAGTTTGGTGACTTCGAGGGCTTCTTCGAGTATCAGCGGCGGCAGAATCGTGGGCAAACGGCGCGCTAATAATGTTTTGCCTGCGCCCGGACTTCCTACGAGAAGACAATTATGGCCGCCGCTGGCTGCAACTTCGAGGGCGCGTTTGACGGTCTCCTGCCCTTTAACATCCGACCAGTCGACATCGGAATGCATGTTATCCAGTACACGTTCGGGCAGTTCGTGCGGCAGCGGAGAACGATTGCCATTGACGAGCAAATCCACGGCGTCTGCCAGTGAAGTCACGGGATAAATATCCAACCCTTCGACGACAGCCGCTTCGCGTGCATTGGGTTCGGGGACTATGAATGCGGTCTTACCCGCCGCCAGGGCGCCGAGCGCCATCGGCAGCACGCCCGACACCGAGCGTACAGCGCCGTCTAAACCCAGTTCGCCGATGGCGGCGAAATTTTGCAGGGCGGTTTGTATTTGTTCGTCGCCACTTAATACGCCAAGTGCTATCGGCAGGTCGAAAATGGGGCCTTGCTTCTTGGTATCGGCGGGCGCCAGGTTGACCGTGATGCGCCGCAGTGGCCAGGTAAAACCGGAATTTTTAATAGCGGCTCGGACGCGCTCGCTCGATTCACGCACAGCAGCGTCGGGCAAACCTACAATGGCAAATTGGGCAAAATTGGAAGATACATCCACTTCGACGCGGACTATATAAGCATCCACGCCAAGTACGGCGAGGGCTTCCACGATAGCTAACATGCCTACGATTATAAATCAAAAGGATAATGAACCGGTGAAATTACTTGGGCAATCTTTGAAAGGCGACTGTTTAGCCGCAATAATCGAACGCGTTTTGATGCAATTCCATGCGCGGCGCGCTGCCGGGGGTAAGCCACACTTCAGCAACATCGAAGCGACACGATACATCGAGGCGATGAAATGAGACGTAAGCATTCGCCAGCCGCGAAAGCTGGCGCTGCTTGGAACGATTCACGGATTCCTGAGGTGCGCCGAAGGCGTCGCCGCTGCGCGTTTTGACTTCGATGAAGCACAGTGTTTTGCCGTGCCAGGCGATGACGTCGATCTCGCCGCGCATCCCGGCACCGCCGGACTTGGAGCCGGGCCGCCAGTTGCGCGCCACGATGCGATAGCCGTTTTTCTCCAGATGCCGCACGACGGAATCTTCACCTTCCTGACCGCGTCGCTGGCGAACGTTCACAGTTTTCAACCCACGGAAGTTAAATGGCAAAAAGGGACAGAGCGCGCTGTCCCTTTTAAAGCTATGGTTTCTCAATGACCGTTTCTTTAACTGAGGTCTTGGTCTTAATTGTGACCTTGGTTTTGTCCGGCTTCGTCGAACTCGCAGGACCAATTACCGCTTCTACCTTTTTAATAGCGGGAGCGCCAGGCCGGATATTTGGATACGGGAATATGCCTCTCGCCCATAGGCCCGCCGGAGGGCCAGGTACTGCCGTTGGTGTCGGTGCGCCGGCGGGCACCGGAGTTTGCTTTTGCCAGGGCGCAAGCTCCGTACGGATGCCTCGCGCATACTCTTCGTCTATGATCCACGTTTTGTAATCGAACGATGTCGGACTGACCAGATCGACGAATGCGTAACCAGCGCGCACCAGCAACTGATTGTAGGGGCGCTCTTCAGTCGTCTTGGTGACGGCCCCCGATTTATCTTTGGTTTTGACTTCGCTTTGGAAGCGGATCTGCACGACGTTGTGATCATCGATAGTGACTGGATATTTTTTATCCTCGTCGACCTGAAGGCGCCGCCCCGCTAACCAATTCTCCGTTACGGCCTTGGATTCGGCCCAGCCCTTTTCACCTTTGAGAGGACAAAGGACGCCGCCCAGCTTTACTTTCACCGGCTTATCCAGCGGAAGCTTATAAGGCGCACCTTTAGGATCGGTCGGTAAGCGCCAGGCCTGGAGCGACATCATGTCGCCCGTTTCGACACTTCCCGGAACTAACTCGTAATAATCGGGAATCAGGTTAGGCTCGGCGGTGGAACTGTCCGTCAAAGGCCGAACGTTAGCCGGATCGATAGGCGCCGGTTTATAGATGTCGGGGTTGACGTGGACTTCCGGCGCCTTGGTAGGCGTCGGATCAGGCTCCGGCGCCTTGATGAACATGCAGCCTCCGAAAATCGGCAGCGCCGGGACGACTATGCAAGCCAGGGCCAGGCCAGGCCAAAAGGCGCTGTACCACAGGTTTTTCAAGGGCCGCGCGGCGGCCTTTTTAACCTTTTTCGATTCCAACGGATTCTGCATTGAATTATGCATTGAACGAGGTTCTCCCCGAACTCCATAAAATTAATGTGCGTGAGATGTATTTTACAAAGGTGAGGCTTATATCCCAATCCGCACCTGCTGTGCCCAGCTTATGCGGAAAGTTTCAGCTCAACAGTTCGCGAGCGTTGCGATAGCCGATGCGTTCGCGCTGCAAGGCGCTGATGGCGCTATCTTTAATCATGCCCAGCGCGCCTGCCGGGTGGTGGCGCCCCCAATCGGAGCACCACAAAACGCGGCGATCCCCTAAAATGGCGAAAGCGTGCGCAATCAAGTCGCGCTCCGCGTAAGCCGCCGAAGGCAGCAACGAAACGTTGATGGTTTGCTTGATCGCATGCACGGCATCGGTCGCCAGCGAAGGGCTTTGAGGATTCAAGATAAAGCGCAGCGTGTGAAATTCCGCGGCGGCCTCGACAACCGCGTGCAGGGTTACAGGTGTTGTAGCGGTCACCAGCACCGGGCGGCCGTAGCGCCGCAGCGCGTTCAACACTTCGCGGCCGCCCGCTGTATTAATCGCATCGTCGTCCGTTTCCTGTTCCAGGCGAGTCCCCAGCCATTGTCCGCGCAGTAAATGCAGGCGCGCCAACTCATGCGAGGCTTCGGCTTGATGCACCGATAACGTAAGCCAGCCGCGAAAGCGGGCGTCCAACGATAATGCTTGCGACAATTTGGCGTTGCCGCCATGAATGTCGCTGGCTGCCTCGCGCGAAGCGAAACAAAGCAGTTCCACGCCAAACTGATCGGCATACGCTTTAGCGCGTGACAAATCCTGCGGGCGAATCGCCAGAGTCGTATCGGTCACACCGTAATGGCAAAGGAGATCGATTAATGGCATGGTCAAAGGTCAGTGGTGAACGCACACATGAATTACTACTTCGTCAAAAGTCGCATGATATTGCCGGATAACACCAAAGCCTTCTCTTCGTTGGTTAAAGACGAAGCGAACACCGGTGCCAGGGCAGTCGAAAGGTAGCGCAACGGCGAATAAGAAGCGAAAACGAGGCGCTCCACGCCATGCTCCGCCGCATCGCGCACCGCTTCAAGAGCGCCCGGTGCCGTCAGATGAGTGGTTTCCAGGTAGAATTTCGCGTCGCCACGCAAAACGGCCATCGCTTCGCCGAGGTTCTGTGAGGTGACACCGGCCAGGAGGAGCGGCGCCTGTGTGAACGCGACGGCATCGGCCAGGTCTGTGCAGTCTCCCGGCTGGCTCACCGTCACCGCGATGGGCACGCCGAGCGAATCGCATTTTTGCAACAACTCGCGAAAGGGCCGGTAATTCAGCGGCCACTGCTGGCTGTCCGGGAAAAAGCGAAATAATCGAAAGCCTTCGGCGGCACGTGCTTCGGCTTCACCGAGGCACTCGGGATAAGCGCGCGGATCGAGCGTCGCCACCGGGTAAATATGCTGCGGATGCGCCTTGGCGGCGTCCAGCGTTTCGGTGTTGCCCTGACGGTAGTCGTAAAAAATGCCTGAGGTCGCCGTCGAAAGAGAGCGCGCGATGCCGTTCTGCCCCATTACCTGCAGCAGTACCTCGACGGACAAATCCGCCGAATGCTGGGGCCACGGACCGAACAACGTGCAGGCGTCGAAAATGGGAATGCTCATGGAAAAGCCACGATATTACATCAACACGATGCGGCGCTTTAAATATAGCATATGTAAGGCCTTTTTGGGTTTATTGCCTCGTTCTCGCGAAATGATGCCGCAGAGAAAACACACGTGGCACCAACGCCCCGGCTATAACGGTTGGGATTTATATGCAGCCTGACAGACAATTCTGCGTTGTGTCATATCAAACAACGATATGACAATAAAAACAAAAGCGCTAATCCGAGCCGCCTTGAGCCTTGTGCTGGCCTTAGGATGTAGCTTGCCAATGGCTGCTTTCGCCCAGAATTTCCGTCCCACAGGCAGCCTGACGTTTCCGCCCGCCTCTTTATACCCGCTGGAAACGGCGCGCGCACAGCACACAGCGACATTATTAAAAAATGGCAAAGTTCTCGTCGCCGGCGGTTACGATGGGTTCCGCCCATTGGCAACTTGCGAGCTTTTCGACCCTGCGACCGGTCAATGGAGCAGCACGGGCAGTCTCATAACGGCGCGTTCCTCCCACACAGCCACATTGTTGCCTGATGGCAAAGTTTTGGTTACTGGGGGAGACAACGGCCCCTTGGCGAGTTGTGAACTTTATGATTCGGCGACAGGCCTGTGGAGCAGCACGGGGAGTATGGCGAGGGAGCGTCGCTATCATACCGCGACTCTTCTCAATGATGGCAGGGTGCTGGTTGCCGGCGGCGACGGCTTCGGTTCTTTCGAAGCAAGCTGCGAAATTTATAATCCCGCGTCGGGATCATGGAGCGCAACGGGCAGCCTGGCGACAGCGCGTAACCAGCACACCTCCGCCCTTCTTTCCAGCGGCCAGGTGCTGGTTACCGGCGGGTCAGGCGTCGCAGGCTATCTGTCCAGCAGCGAGCTTTACAATCCGGCTACAGGCACATGGAGTGCGACGGGCAGCACCGCGACAGTACGCTACCTTCACACGATGACCACGTTGAGCGATGGCAGGGTACTTGTCGCCGGTGGTTATACAGCTTCAGGTATCTTAGCCAGTTGCGAGCTTTATGATCCGGCGACAGGCAAATGGACTTCAACGGGCAGATTGGCGACGCCGCGCTATAACCACGCGGCAACCTTGCTGCAAAACGGCGAAGTGTTGGCCAGCGGAGGCTATGGGCAAAAGAGTTGTGAGTTGTACGACCCTGCAACGGGGACATGGAGCGCGACCGGCAGCATGGACAGACATCGTTCCGAGCATAAAGCCACGCTGCTAAACGATGGCAGAGTGCTCGTTATAGGTGGATTTGGCGATCCTGGCTATCTTTACAGTTGCGAAATATACGATCCCACGACGGGCGCCTTCACTTCCAGTCCCGAGAAACCTGAACGCGCGCTGCATACCGCGACGTTGTTAGCCTACGGAAAAGTCCTGGCGGCCGGCGGTAGAAACTATGAGGTTTTGTCGAGCTGTCAAATTTACGATCCCGCGACAGGCACATGGAACGCCACCGGCAGCCTGGCGGCGGCGCGCTATTCGCATACGGCGACTTTGCTTAAGAACGGCAAAGTGCTGGTGGCGGGCGGCTTCGGCAAATTCGGCCCTCTTTCCACTTGTGAACTCTATGATCCGGAGACCGGCACGTGGAGCGCGACAGGCAGCCTTGCCACGGCGCACTATGCCCACACCGCTACTTTACTCAGTAACGGGTCGGTACTGGTTTCAGGCGGCACTAACGGCAATTCGCTAACCAGTTGCGAGCTTTACGATCCGGCCACGGGCGCATGGGGCAGCACGGGCAGCATGACTAAGGGTCGTCGCGATCATACAGCGACGCTACTGCAAAACGGCCTGGTTCTCGTTGTTGGGGGCTATGGTAACGGATTCCTCACGAGTTGTGAACTATACAACCCCGCGACGGGCACCTGGCGGGCGACTGCAAGCATGCATCATTCGCACAGCTATCACACGGCGACGTTGCTCAATAATGGGCAGGTTCTGGTAGCCGGCGAAACGGAAGGTCTCGACAATTCAAACAGCGAGCTTTACGATCCGGCCACAGGCTGGGTGCTGACCGGAAACATGACCGATACGCGCGGCCAGCACACGGCAAGCCTGCTCCGCAACGGCGATGTGCTCGTCGCCGGCGGCAGTAACTTCAACACTATTCTCGCGAGCGCCGAATTGTATACACCGTATGACGTGCGACTGAGCATCGGCGACCTGACTATAACGGAAGGTAACCCTACCGGCGGAGCGCCGGGCGCAAAGCAGGCTCGCTTCGTTCTGACATTGTCCCAATCTGTGGAGCGCACCATTTCCGTGCATTATGCAACGCTGGATGGCACTGCCAAAGGCGGCGAGGATTACGTTGCGGCCGAAGGCACCGTTACCTTCGCCCCCGGCGAAAAAACGAAAACCATTGACGTATCCATTGTAGGCGATGCTCTTTATGAAGCGGACGAGACTTTCCGCATCAACTTAAGCGTTCCGGTCAACGCGCGTCTCGACAAAGGCCAGGCGACTGGCACCATCGTCAACGACGACCGCGCGCCCGCCGTAACCATCGATGACGTAACCGTGAAAGAAGGAAACAGCGGCACAACCAACGCGACGTTCACAATTAGCCTATCCGCGCCGAGTGGTTTAACGACCACGATCAACGCGGTTCCCACTAACGGCACGGCAAAGGCGCCTGGCGATTACACCGATGGCGGCACGCGCTTCGTTTTCGCGCCCGGTGAAACTCGCAAAACTTTCAGCGTGCCGGTCAAAGGCGATTTGCAGGATGAGCCCGATGAAACGTTCTTCGTGATTTTGTCGGCTCCCGTCGACTGCTCTATCGGGCGTGGCCGGGGGCAGGGTACGATTCTCGACGACGACCGCGCGCCGGCTTTCAGTATTGACGACGCCGGTGTGGTTGAAGGCGACGGATCAACGGCGACGCTGCTGTTTACCATCAAATTGTCCGAGGCAAGCGGTTATGTGACTTCAGTGAAGTTCGCCACGGCCGATGGAACGGCGCGCTCTACGAGCGATTATGTTGCCCAGAGCGGTACGCTGGCCTTTGGAGCGGGAGAAACCAGCAAAACGATACGCATTCCGATCAAAGGCGATAAAACGGTTGAACCGGATGAAACGTTATTCGTGCTACTCTCAGGCGCCACCAATGCCGGCATCGGCAAAGCGCGTGGCGTGGGCACGATTACGGACGACGATGAGTCAGGGTAAATTGGCCTTTTAGTTGCGGGTAACCTCGTCCGCTGCTAAATTGTAATTACTAACCGGCGTCCGTGCCCTGTGCTTTCAAAGGGGTTGTGCGAGGTCTTAACTTCAGCCGCAACCAAGGGAAAGTGTAGGGAGCGAATCAATGCGCCGGTGCGTGTAAGCCTCAAAGCACACGAAAGGAGCACGCTTTGTCGAACCTGTTGGACAAGGCCGCCGAGGCGGCCATTGAAGATGTTTCCCTCAACGGGCACGCCACAAGCCCCAAAGTCATGGCGCCACGCCTTAAGGGACTGAAGTGTCGTTGTTGCGACGCGCAATACGAATTCGCCCCTCGCCACGTCTGCGAATTTTGCTTCGGACCGGTCGAAGTCGAATACGACTACGACGTCATAAAGCAAAGCATTTCGCGCGAAAGCATCAAGGCCGGCCCTTACTCGATCTGGCGTTACCAGGATTTGTTGCCGGTCGAAGGCACGCCGCGCGTCAACCTCGAAGCCGGATTCACCCCCCTTGTAAAAGCCGACCGTCTGGCGAAGAAGCTTGGCATCAAGAACCTCTACGTCAAAAACGATACGGCCAACCCGACGTGGAGCTTCAAGGATCGCGTGGTGTCGGTGGCGCTGAGCCGCGCCGTTGAATTCGGCTTCGATACCGCCGCCTGCGCTTCGACCGGCAACCTCGCCAACTCCGTCGCGGCCCACGCAGCGCATGCCGGGCTGAAATGCTTCGTTTTCATCCCCGCCGACCTCGAAGCCGGCAAAGTGATGAACTCGCTGGTTTATGGTCCGAACGTCGTCAAGGTGCGCGGCAACTACGACGAAGTGAACCGGCTCTGCAGTGAAATCGCCGACCGCAACGCCTCGTGGGCCTTCGTCAACATCAACGTGCGCCCGTTCTACTCCGAAGGCTCGAAAACCTTAGCCTATGAAGTGGCGGAACAGTTGGGCTGGCAGGCGCCTGACCACGTGGTGATCCCGATCGCGTCTGGCTCGATGCTGACGAAGATTCACAAAGGCTTCAACGAGTTCATGAAGCTCGGCCTGATCGACAAGAAGACTGTTCGCATCAGCGGCGCGCAGGCCGAAGGATGCAGCCCGGTCGCGCAGGCCTTCGCGGCTGGCCACGATTTCGTGACGCCGGTCAAGCCGAACACGATTGCCAAGAGCTTGGCGATCGGCAACCCGGCGGACGGCATCTTCGCCCTTGACATCATGCGCGAAACCGGCGGCAACGCCGCGATGGTCAACGACGATGAAATCGTCGAAGGCATTAAACTTCTGGCGGAATGCGAAGGCATTTTCACCGAGACCGCCGGCGGCGTAACCATCGCCGTCTTGAAAAAGTTAGCTGAACAGGGCAAAATTTCGCCGGATGAAACGACGGTGGCCTACATTACCGGAATCGGCCTGAAAACCCAGGAAGCGATTATCGGCAAGACCGCCGAGGCGTATCAAATAGACCCCAATCTCAATTCGTTTGAGAGCACCCTCAAGGAGAAATTACAATGAGTGTCGTTGTTCGTATCCCTACCCCATTACAGAAATTAGTCGGCGACAAGGCTGAAGTCGAAGCGCAGGGCGGCACGCTGCGTGAAGTGATCGAAGGCCTGGCCGCGCAGAACGCCGAAATCAAAGGCCGCCTTCTGGACGATTCCGGCGAGCTGCGCCGCTTTGTCAACGTGTACGTCAACGAGGAAGACGTGCGCTTCCTGCAAAAGCTGGACACGCCCCTCAAAGACGGCGACGAAGTTTCGATCGTCCCGGCGATTGCGGGCGGATGAACGGCAGTTGTGAGTTTTGAGTTGTGAGTTATGAATTGTCTTTCGATTCTAAACTCAAAACTGAAAACTCACAACTCAAAACTGAAGTTATGAAAGACCGTTTACACCTGACGTTTCCTCATGACGAGATTGCCTCGCCGGTTATGTGCCAGGTGGCGAAGCAGTTCGACGTGATATTTTCGATTCGCCGTGCCAACGTCACGCCTGAGGCCGGATGGATGGACTTGCAGCTCGAAGGCAGTGACGAGGAAATCGAACGCGTCATCGCCTTTTTGCAGCAGAATCGCGTGCGCGTCGATCCCATCGAAGGCGATATCATAGCCGGATAAACCCTTTCGTTTCAACACAAAGGACACAAAGGAACCACAAAGAAACACAAAGATTTTTCTCTGTGTTTCTTTGTGATTCCTTTGTGTCCTTTGTGTTTACAGGACATGCAACCGCGCCACTTCATTCTCGATTTCGACGGTGAGCGCATCATCGGCGAGAATCCGTTCGCGGTTTTCGAGGCGAAGAATCGCGAAGGTGACGTTCTTAATGAACTCCGACTCGAGCTAAATGAAGCGCGGCAAAAAGCGCCTGCCGGAGGCGCTATCGGATTCATCTCCTACGACTTCGCCCGCCAGGTCGAACCTTGCGCCTTCGCGAATTCACCAGCCGATGATTTACAAATCTCCGACATTCGCCTGACGTTTTTTGAGAATTTAAAACGAACATCGGCAGGCAATCAGCAATCGGCGAATATACGCCACTCACTTAAGACCGAACATCAAAACACGGACTATATAGCCGCCTTTGAGCGCATTAAAGAGTACATCGCGGCGGGCGACATTTATCAGGCGAACCTGACACGGCGCTTCGAGGCGCCCCTGCCCTGTTCGCCCACACAGCTTTATGAACGGTTGACCGCGTCGAATCCCGCACCGTTTTCGGCGCTGTTGGAATGGGATGACCTGGCAATCGTTTCCAATTCGCCGGAGCGTTTCCTGCGCCTGCGCAGGCGCGACGTTTTGGCGCAGCCGATAAAAGGCACCATCAGGCGCGGAAGTACTCCGAAAGAGGATGAGACGCTAAAAGTCGAATTGCGAAATTCCGCGAAGAACCGCGCCGAAAACGTGATGATCGTGGATTTGGTGCGTAACGATTTAGGACGCGTCTGCGAATATGGCAGTGTGCATGTGCCCCGTTTATGCGAGGTTGAGACGTTCCCGACACTCCACCATCTTGTATCGGATGTGACCGGCACGCTGCGCGACGAATGTGACGGCCTCGATTTACTGTGCGCCTGCTTCCCTTGCGGCTCGATTACAGGTGCGCCGAAGATTCGCTCGATGCAAATTATCGACGAACTCGAATCCGTACGGCGCGGCGCGGCGATGGGCGCGATTGGTTACATCGCGTTCAACGGCGACATGGATTGGAACGTCGCGATTCGCACGATTACTTGCAAGGACGGCACAGCGTATTTCCATGCCGGCGGGGGCATTGTAGCCGACAGCGAAGCGCCAAGCGAATATGATGAAGTGCTGCTGAAGGCGCAGGCGTTGCAGACCGCATTGGGTTATTCATAGCGTTTCATTTTCTTGCGAACATCATCGAAATATGCTTCATCAAGAAACATTTGATAATAGCCACAGGCGACACAAACGAATACATCGAATTTCGTGTAATCGTCAGGAGGAAATAATACATTGAATATCGTGTATTCGGAAGGACGACTGCGGAGGTCGTTAAGCATTACTGACTCATAACCATTCGATGAAATCTGCCGCGTGTAAATCTCCGTCCCGCCGCATTCCGGGCATTTCTTGGTGTGCTTCATAGGTGTTAACCGTTCCTTTCGTTGCCCGCACCGTGCGAGGCGTTTATAATTTTAGCGTTCGTGCAACTGTTTTATACGATAAACGATTGGGCCGGGCGCAGCGCGGGGCTGGATGAAACGCTGCGCTTTTTTTATGTCTGCGCCGTGCCACTGCTGGCAACGCTTTTAGCGGCGATACTCATGTTCGCGCCGCGCACGCCCGGCGCTCCTTCGCGTCGCATCGTAGCGTTAGCGGCGCTCATAGCCATCGTGCTCTGCGTTGCGACCGTGCCGGCTATCAATTACTTAGCGCGCATCTTCCTGGATGCCGACGTTCTTTCACCCCGTCCGTTCGTCACGCATCGCGTCAACCTTCTCGTACTTGAACCCAACGACAATTCGTTCCCCTCGCCGGAAGTGATGCTGATGGCGGCGCTTTCGACTCTGTTATGGGCGGCGGCCCCGCGCGTGGGCGCTCTCGGCTGGTTCTCGACACTACTCTACGGCATCGCGCGCATCGTTTGCGGCTCGAACTACGTGGCCGACTCCGCCGTTGGCGCCGCTCTGGGCTTTGCCTGGGGCGGCCTGTCGTTGGCGCTGTGCCGCGCGCCGCTGCATTTCGCCCGTTTCAATGGACAACGCACCACCTGGCGGCCACGCTATCAGGCGGCGTTTTGCGCGCTGTTCTGTGTGGCAACCTGCTCGGCAGCCGTGTGCGTGTTCAGCCAGATGCCACGCTTTAGCGGCAAATTCCGTGGTTTGTTCGGCAGCGCCGCGACCGCCGCGCCGCCAAGTAGCGCCGCTAATACGCACGAACACGATTCCAGCACGCTCGGCAGCCATGAGGGTGAAGGAGTGACAGGCCAGACTGACGTGGAGGCCTCCACTGGCGCGGCACATATTTCATCACCCGCGGACACCAGCCAGGACCAACATCGCAGCGACTATATTCCCAAAGCCGACGATTTACTGCGCGCGGCATGGAAGCCTCTCAACCTGCCACATCGCATATTGAGCGTGGACGTGGCGCAGGTGCGGGCCGGCACTTCCGCTTACCGAAGCGCCACGGTGCGCTTCATCGTGGAAAAGCGGGGGGCGCAGGAGCGCGTGCGCGTTTTCAATACCGCCACCCTGCTGATTCGCGCCGCTTTTCATAATGACGCGCAGTTACAGAACATCGACGTTGTGGCAGTCATGCCAAATGCGCAACTCCGGGATTTTGGACCGCGGCCTTTGACGACACCCGGCCCCCTGCCGGTTCTTAGCGCTTCCGTCGCGCGTAAGGACCTATTGGGCCTGCGCCAGCTTCCACCAAAATTAGCGGAAGCCAACCCCGGCGCCGGGGAGCCTTATGCGGCCTGGCTGCGCGCGCGCTCATTGATATACGTCAATGACACGGTGCTAACCCCGCCTGTCGCGCCTCGCCCACTCGTCTTACAGCAATGAATAGCGAAACCACTCCGCAATCTGCCGCCGAGCAAGCCGCGCCCACACTGGCGCCTGCTCACAATGAGATCGACGAGCGCGCCGAAATCGCTTATAGCTGGCGGCTGACGGGCCGCGCCCTGTCTTTTCTCGCGGTGACGGCGCTGCTCTGGACGGCTTATTTCCTGTGGCGCCCGCCGGGGCCGATTTTACATCTTAAACATATTGAAAACATGGGCAATACGTCGCGTGTCGCGCTGACCTTCGACGACGCGCCGCATCCCTTATCCACACCGCTCCTGCTGGCCGCCCTGCACCGTTCAGGTGTAAAAGGCACGTTCTTCGTCGTCGGCGAGGGCATGCGCATCTATCCCGAACTCGGTTATCGCATCGCTACCGAAGGACATGCCATAGCCAATCATTCGGAAAACCATCGTAACCTGACGCGACCTGATGTTCCTGTGGCTGATTATGACATGGAAGTCGGAAAATGCTTTGAACGCATCAATAAACTCGGTTATTCAACGCATCTGTTCCGGCCACCGGGCGGCGGCATGAACCGCGCGGTCATGCAGTATCTTTACGATCACAATTACACCGTAGCCTGGTGGAGTAACAATATCGGCGACTGGGCGCGGCCGCCCGCCTGGAAAATCGTGCGACAGGTCAATAGCGGGCTCAAACCCGGCGATATCATCCTGCTGCATGATGCTGGCATCGGCACCGCGCAAGCTCTCCCCAGCATCGTCCGCGATGCGCAGAAAGACGGCCTCGAATTCGTCACGATGCCGGAGAAGTAATCTGCGTTTGCAGATTACGCACATCCAAAACTAAACGTCACGACGATTTTCATTGACGCTGAGCCAACCGACTTTACTCTAATAAATCAAAGCAATTATTAGAGCAAAAATGAAAAAGCGAGGTTTTGACCGCTAAAAATCGTCTTTTCGGACCGCACTACGCACTTCTCAACACCCCGCTTTTTCTGCATTTGCCTTGCCGACGCACCACATGTTTCCCTTGCCGCAACTGGTTTTCGAGTCGGGCAGGCGCGCCACTAATCAACCGTTGGTTGATTTCTATTGACTTCTGCGGACAGCGGAATCAACACTATAAAGGTCAGAAAGAGCGCCGTGAAGTCACCCCGGCCGTTCTGCTGATGAACCCATACTTTGTACGACGAGGATGTTTGTAAAGAGCACTAAACCGGCCCAAATTCTGCCAGAATTGAGATAATGGACGTCTCTACTCTGCTCCACGGCTACTCGAAAGCGCTTTATTCAACGTGGATTTTCTACCGCCCCGACCGCCTGCTGATCGATTGCGGTGAAGGCGCGGCGACAGCCCTGGGTAACGGCAGTTACGCCATCGAGCGCATTCTTCTTACCCACGGCCATGTAGACCACATATCCGGTTTACCCTCGCTTTTGTGGGCACGCGCTGCGGGAATGGGCGATAACGAAAAGCCACTCGAAATTTACTATCCACTGGGCGACGGTTTCATTGCCGACATGATCGATTACCTGGGGAAAACCAGAGCGCGCCTGCCGTTTAAAGTGATGTGGATGCCGCTCGAAGCAGGAGTAAAATTGCCTTTAGCCGATGGCAAAAGGCGCCTTGAAACTTTTGCAACCAGACACATCCCTCAACGCCTGACTTTGGGTTACAAGATCGTAGAAACGCGGCGCCGCTTGAAACCGGAATTTGCTGCCCTGCGGCAGGATGAAATTCGCCAACTGGCAATGTCTCTTCATGGAGGAGGCGCTGCGTTAAGCGAGGAATACGAAGCGATCTTAGCCGCATTTGGCGGCGATGGCCTGGCGCTCGATACGAACGATGTGCGCGGGGCGGAACTGCTGTTGCACGAAGCAACGTTGCTGGAGGCAGCCGAACGAAAAAACCAGTGGCACGCCACGCTCGATGAAGCTGTGCAAACGGCCGTTGCAGCGAAGGTGAAAACTCTTGTGCTCTACCATTTCTCGGGCCGTTATCGTACTGGAGAAATCATGAAGGCGACCGGCGAAAGTATAAAAAAACATGGTGCGACGTTCCCCGTTTCTGTTCTTTTGAGCGATCGGCTTTTGATGGTTGGAAAAAAAGTTGAAAATTCACCAAAATAAATTGAACCTGACGGTCCAAAAGCCAGTCAAGTCGCGCAACCGGCGCGCTTCGCCAGCCTCAAATTGGGTGGCTGTCGGACAGAAATCGATGGCGCAGGCGATGTTCCCCTAAGGAGTCGAAGACATGAAGCATACCTTTTTCGTGTTGGCTGCTGCATTGATAAGCAGCACGGCCTTCGCACAGAGTAACCGTCAAACCACAACCGTAAACAACCAGGTTGGCGTGTTTCCTTTACCCAACGGCGTCAATCGCCTTGTAGCGATGGAACACAACAACACGGTCCTGGCTGAAACGAGCGAAGATGACGGCAGCAAGCGGTACGCTTCATTCAAACTCAGGTACATTAGCCCACGCGCCGTCGCCTATCTTTTCGGCGCGGCGGTAATTCCTACTGAAGCGCTCGTCATGCCGCCCGCTGCCGCCAACGGCGGTTTCAATGGCGGCGGGCAGAACTTTGGCTTTCCAGGCGGGAACGGCGGATTCAATAACGGCGGTAATAACGGCTTCAATGGTGGAGGCAATGGGTTTATGTTTCCACAGGGCAACAATGTCTTTAGCAACGGTCAGCCGCTGCTGAACAATGGCAGAGCCAATCTGGGCAATGTTCCACGCAATGCACCATTTCCAAACAATACGGCCGGTTTAGGCGTCGGCACGCCTGTCGGTAATTTCTTCGTGCCCGCACAAACTACCAACTAATAATCTATGTTAAAAACCGGAAGTGCCAGGCGGCACTTCCGGTTTTTTTGTGCGTCTTTCGCTAAACTGCCCTCGCACGCCGCACAGGCGATGCAGAAATTGCACATACACGTATGGGAATCAAATTAAAAAGCCGCCCTGAACTAAAATTGATGCGCAAAAGCGGCCAGTTGGCACAGCGAATTTTGGTGCGCTTAGGTGAAGCCACAGCCGTCGGCGCGACGCCTCTTGAATTAGATCGCATCGCGCGCCGCATGCTCGAAGAGGGCGGCGCTCGATCGCCGTTTCTCGGTAAACGCGGCCACAACAATGCCATTTTCCCGAATAGCATCACCGTCTCGGTTAACGAGGCCGTCGTGCATGGCATCCCGACCGATAAACCATTCAAGAACGGCGATGTCGTTTCACTGGATGTCGGCACGTTGCTCAATGGGTTTATTGGCGATACGGCCGGAACTTTTGGCGCGGGCGAACTATCCGAGCGCGCCAAACGCTTGATGCGCGTCACGGAAGAAGCGCTCTATCTCGGGATCAAGCAAGCTACGGTGGGCAATCATGTAGGTGATATTGGCCATGCCGTGCAGCGTCACATTGAGATGCACGGGTACGCCGTCGTTAAAGGTTTGGTCGGCCACGGGGTTGGGCGCTCTCTCTGGGAAGAACCGCAGGTACCGAATTATGGTGAACCGGGCGAAGGCGCGAAACTGCGCCCCGGCATGGTGATCGCCATTGAGCCGATGGTCAACGAAGGCACTGATGACGTAACGCAATTGGCTGACAAGTGGACTTACGTCAGTGCCGATGGCAGCCTGTCGGCGCACTATGAGCACACCGTCGCCATCCTTTCCGACGGCCCTGAAATTTTGACGCGCGTGGACTGAATTGAAAATGAAAATCGAAACCGACACAACCTCGCCGCTGGAGATTAAAACGCACTGCCTGATCGTACCGGTCTTTCAGGGCGAAGACATCTCCGGCACCGCCGCTGAACTCAATGGTAAGTTGAATGGCCTTATAGCGCAGGTCATCGAAGATGGCTTCAAGGGCAGCGTGGGCGATACGCGAGTGCTTTATACGCAAGGCGTTCTGCCCGCGCAACGCACAATTTTGCTTGGCATCGGCAAGCGAGAGAAATTCGACCTCAATAAATGGCGCAAAGCGGTCAGCAAAGCTGCACGCGCCGTGCGCGCTCTCAAAAAAACCGAAGCTTCGCTGGCGTTGCCCGATAGTGATTCGGCCACGGCCGATTTAGCAGGCGCCGCGACGGAAGCGGCTATTTTGGGCCTGCACGTATACAACGACTTCAAAACCGATGAAGAATCGCTAAACCTCAAACCGCTGGAAAATTTGACGATTCTGACCGGTGATGATTGTAGCAACGCCATTGCGCGTGCTGAAACAATAGCGCAAGCAAATTTGCGGGCGCGCGCCTGGGTCAACGCGCCATCCAATACAAAATCGCCGGATTTTTTAGCTAATAGCGCGCGCGTCGTTGCACAGGAAAACGAACTGCGCTGCGAAATTTGGGACGAGTTTCAAATTCAAGCCGAAAAAATGGGCGCGCTTTACGGCGTTGGCATGGGTAGCGACAATGCGCCGCGTTTCATCATTCTCGAATACGCTCCGGCGGGCACAGAAGAAGATGCGCCGATCATTCTCGTCGGCAAGGGCATGACCTTCGACTCAGGTGGTTATTCATTAAAACCTTCTACCAGCATGGAGGAAATGAAGGACGACATGGCCGGCGCGGCCGTTGTTCTCGCGACGATGAGCGCTCTGCGCCCCTTGGAATTTGAGAAGCGCGTTATCGGTATCGTGCCATCGGCGGAAAACATGGTTTCAGGGAGAGCGCAACGGCCGGGCGACATCGTAACGGCGCGCAACGGCAAAACCATCGAAGTGCTGAACACCGACGCCGAGGGCCGCTTGATTCTGGCCGATGCGCTAAGCTATGCCAGCGAACTGCAGCCGGTCGCGATTCTCGATTACGCGACGCTCACCGGCGCCGTGCGCATTGCGCTGGGGCAGGAAGCAGCGGGCATTTTTGCTAACGAAGCCGGCCAGGAGTTGCAGGGGAAAACCATTGCCGCAGGCCAGAAAACCGGCGAGCCGTTGTGGCCGTTTCCGATGTGGGATGAATATAAGGAGCACGTCAAAGGGACGATTTCGGACCTCAAGAATCTCGGCCAGGAGCGTGGCGCCGGAAGCATCGCGGGCGCAGTCTTCCTTGAAAACTTCGTGGCCGATTCGATTCCATGGTGCCACCTCGATATCGCCGCGCTCTCGCTGGTGCGCGATGAACGCTTTCTCACGCAACGCGGAGCCACCGGCTTCGGCGTACGGCTGACACTCGAATTGTTGAATAATATGTGACCTTTCGCAAGGACGTAAAGTCGCCAAGGATAAGGATGATGGTGTTCCACTCGCCTTCTCATCCTTTCTCCCCTTCTCGCCTTTGCGAGAGACTAAAACGGAAAAATGAAAGCCCATTGGGACGACGACATAGCGATTCTCTCCGCTGAGAATATCGAATTCCAGGTGGAAACGGCGGGGCTTGGGTCGCGGTTCGCGGCGGTCATGATCGACATGGCCATTCAATTATTGGCTTTCACGGCGTTGACGCTGGCCGGCTATTATATCATGGGTGGCGTAGATCTGGCCGAATGGTCGGAGTATGTGTTCGGAGTTGCCAAGGCGCTCTTCAGCATCATCGTTTTTTTCATATTTTACGCTTATTTCTTTATCTTTGAATGGCTCTGGGCCGGACAGACACCGGGCAAGCGCTGGCTGGGATTGCGCGTGATTCACGCTACGGGAATGCCTGCGACTTGGTGGCCGGTTTTCGTGCGAAACCTGCTGCGCATCATCGACTTTATGCCGTTTCTGTACGGCGCCGGGTCGTTGATTGCCATGCTGAACATCCACAACCAGCGCATCGGCGACCAGGTGGCCGGCACGATCGTGGCCCGCGAACGGCGTGGAGCCGACAAGCGACCGCTGATGACTATCAATGAGGCCATCGAAGTATTTCTCAATCCACAAGAAAAAACGCGCCCGGAAGCGCAACCTGACACGCCGATTACGCCCGCTGAAGCCCCGCCAGAAGTTGACATTAACCCTGTTGGCGCTATTATTCGCGTGAAGCTTAGCCAGGAAGATTACGAACTGGTGCGTGACTTTTTAGCGCGACGAGAACAGGTGCCTGAGGCCGCCCGCAGGCGCCTTGCCGAATCGCTCGCGCTGCGTCTCGCCGCCAAATTAGGCCGCCCGGTGCCGCTCGAACATGAACGCGAATTGTTGCTTGAAGAGGTCGCATGGGCGTTCGGAAAGAAGCAATAATGTTGCGCTGGATTGCGAATTACGATACGCGCCGCGATTCGCCAACTGCAATTCGTAGCGTTTACTAGCGAAAATCATATCTTTTTATTCTGCAAACTAAGTTTTTACTCATCTGCGACTTTGACCAGAACACCCTCATAGTGTCTGCTGAAGGTGCTGCGCGCCGCTTGCAGGGAGAACTGCCAGTCAATTTTGATTTGCTTTGCCTGACGCTCCTTCATCAGCGCCAGGACTTCCGCTTTGAGTTGCTCACGGCTTGGAATGCGCCTCTTGAGACACTGGCGCGCTATAGCGGAGAACTCGATTTCTATCATGTTCAACCAACTGGCGCATTTGGGTGTGTAATGGAACTCGAAGCGTTGCGCCAGGGCAAAAGCTTCGGCGGGCGGAAACTGCTCGTACAGAGCGCCTATGGTATGGGTATTGAGGTTATCCTGTACGAGATGAATCTTTACAGCTTCCGGGTAGTGGTTTGCCAGGTCTAACAGGAAAAACGCGTATTCCTTTTTGGTGCGTCGTTCTTGCACATGGGCTAAGCGTTGGCCGGTCAGCGGCTCTATGGCTGCCAACAGGCTACAGGAGCCGTGTTTGGTGTAGAGGTAATGCTCCCGCGCCACGCGGCCTTTTTGGACTTCCCCCGCTTAGCTGGACAGTTAAATAAGCAAGGATTGCTCATAATCGTATGGGCTGAGATAGCCCAGCGCCGAATGGCGGCGCACACGATTGTAAAACATTTCAATGTATTGGAACAGACTCGCTTTAGCTTGTTCCCGTGTTTGATAACTTTCCCGATGCACCAACTCCTTTTTTAAGGTTGCAAAAAAGCTTTCGACCGGCGCGTTATCCCAGCAGTTGCCTTTGCGGCTCATGCTGCATCCCAGGCCAGCCCCCGTAACCGCTCTCGATAACCAGAGGCCGCGTATTGACTACCACGATCGCTGTGGAACAAAACGTTCGCACCCAAACCCTCTGACATAGTTGCTCCTCGCCGTCCCAATGCCATCTCCAAAGCATCGCGCACCAGCTTTTGCTCCAATGACAAAGCCAGGCTCCAGCCAATCACCATGCGGCTTTTCAAGTCCAGTATCACCGCCAGATACAGCCAGCCTTGTGCGGTAGGAATATAGGTAATGTCACCAGCCCAAACCCGGTTCAGACCGGTTATCTCCTCCACCTGATACTCGCGGTTGAGAAGGTTCTCGGCTATCGGAAAAGCGTGAGCCGAATCCGTCGTAGCCACAAAGCGACGTCGCTTGTGAGCCACCAACTGTTGTTCTTGCTGTTGTTCTTGCTGTTGTTCTTGCTGTTGTTCTTGCTGTTGTTCTTGCATTAAGCGTGCTACGCGCTTTTCACTGCACCGGATGCCCTTGGCCTGCAATTCCCGATGAATGCGTGGGCTGCCATAGCGACCACGGCTCCCCTCGAAAATCCGATGGATTCGCTCGCTCAGTTGCTCATCCCTTTGAATACTTGGGTTAGGGGGACGCCTTCGCCAAGCATAGTAACCGCTGGGTGCGACTTTCAACACCCGGCACATCTCCCGCACACCAAACACGCCCTTGTCTTTGTGTTCGGCGATGAAACTGAACTTCAACTCTGGTGTTGCGAGAAGATACTCACGGCTTTTTTAAAATGTCCCTCTCGCGCCGCAGCACTTCATTCTCCCGCTGCAATCGGGTCAGCTCCTCATCGTGAGGCCGCCCGTGGCCAGGAAAAGCACTTTGTCCTTCCTGCCTGCCCTGCTCAAACTCTTTCTTCCAGCGGCTGAGCATGTTGTCGTTGAGGCCCAGATCGCGAGCGGCCTGGGCGAGGCTCAGACCACCCTCGGTCACTAAACGAACTGCTTCTAACTTGAACTCGCGTGTATATTGTTTGCGTTGAACTCCCATGCTGTTCTCCTGTGGTCAGTCCCTCTTATTTTACTGTCCACTTTGCCGGGGGGAAGTCCATTTTGCACTCTTATTGGTTCGAGCACATCGCCAATGAGGAAAGAGGAAACAGGGGCGCTCATCAAAACAAATGACTGGGTGCAAGGCGTCGTATGGTTGTTGGTAGAGCCACAGCAACTGTTCACCGCCCAAGGGGCACCCGACGCCAAGAAATGGCTGTCTAACTTTCCAAAACATCAAGTCTGTTTTAAGTGGGGCTTGAGGTAGTTTTTTGGTGATGTTTCAAAAGTGTTGCTGGGGGAGCCAGGAACCTCAGACAGGCTCTTCTCAGGTTGTGCAAGCCTCAGAAAACACCTGTCCGAGGTGTGGCGGTTGCCACATCAAAAAGAATGGCACAACTCTTCAAGGCAAGCAACGCTATCGCTGCAAGATATGCAGCAAGACCTTCAAGATATGCAGCAAGACCTTTTTGTTTGCCTTGAGTTACTCCTACCGCGCTTACATTCCCCTGGTGCGGGAGTTGATTGTGCCAATGGCCTTGAACGGCTCTGGCATACGCGATACAGCCCGCGTCTTAAGCCTGAGTCCGACCACTGTGCTCGGCGTTTTGCGAAAAGCTGCGGAGCAGATCACTGAGCCACACGTGCCGTGGCGCATCAAGGACTTAGAATTGGATGAACAATGGTCGTTCGTGGATGAAAAGAAGCAGCAACGCTGGCTCTGGTATGGTCTCAATCGGCGCACGGGACGCATTGCCGCCTATGTTATCGGACGGCGCACCGACCGGAGTTGTCGTCAGTTGTGCCGGAAGCTATCCCACTGCCGGGTGCAGAACTTTTACACAGATGACTGGCCCAGTTATGCCAAGTGCCTTGATGCCGAACGTCATCGCATCGGCAAAAAGGGGACGCAGAACATTGAGCGGAAAAACCTGAACTTTCGCACCCATCTCAAGCGATTGCAGCGCCGCACCATTTGCTTTTCTAAGTCAGAGGAAATGCACCAGGCTGTCTTGAAGTTCTACATCCATGCGCTCAATTCTAACCAGCACCACTTCTGAAACATCACCATAATGTCGTTTTTCTATTGACCGCCCTGGGCGGATGAATCAACACTATAATGGTAGTGGAAAAGCGCCCGCGCCATGGTTACCGCCGACACCAGCTTCTCCATAATAGGCTTGCAGCGCAGGTGCTCATTTGTCGCGCTTGATGGCGATGCCGACCAGCGACGTGCCGAAATTAATGCGGCGACGACGGATGATACGCCCCTCTAACTTAAGATATTCCACCAGAAGTTGATTGGCGGCACGCGGCAATTGGGGGAGATGCGCGCCTTCCGAATGGCGGCGGGCGTGTTTGGGGCGTTTTGGCTGGAACGGCAGAATGACTTTGCGCCACAACCACGCGACCGGCGGCATCAGGCTCATGGCGAACGACAGCCGATACACATCGAAACCACTCTGGCGCAGCAATTTTCGCAGACTGCGAAATTCATAGCGCCGAAAATGGTGCAGCGCTTCATCGTGCGCGCTCCAAAGGTGCTGGTAGGCAGGCACGCTGAATACAAGGGCGCCGCCGGGCTTCAAAACGCGGCGCACTTCTGCTAAGGCGCGCTGATCGTCACTGAGATGCTCCAGTACGTCCAGCATGGTTAAAATGTGAAAGGCTTCGTTCTCGAACGGGAGGTGCAGCGCATCGCCCTGTAGCAGGGAAACGCCATGTGATTCAGGATGTGTACGCGCGAATTCCAGCGCCAACGGCGAAAAATCCATCGCCGTGACGTGACCATGCTCGCCGACGGCGCTTTTCAGCATCGGCAAATTCGCGCCGGTGCCGCAGCCTATGTCGAGTAGTTGCAGATCTGTTGCTGCTTCAGGACAAGCAGTGGGCGGCACCTCGTGCAGCAAACCGGCGATGATTTCGCGCCGCCCCACGAACCACCAGTATTCGGTTTCCAGCGCATGCATACGCGCGTATTCTTGCGATTCCATGAATCGGCGGCCTAACGAGTCTTTTTCTTCCGCTGTTGCTGCAACATGAATTTCTTGACGTCTTGAAAATGGAAGCGGCGTTGACCGCCCGGAGTGCGATGCGATGGCAATACGCCTAAGTCCGAGTAGCGCCGCACTGTCGCGCGGCATAAGTTCAATAAAATGGCCGCCTCTTCCAGCGAAATCTCCGGGTTTTCAAGGCGATCGAACAATTGTTTGCGTGTTTCCGTGTTATGGCGTTGCCGCTTTTTGCCCGGTTTTACTACCGGTACGTTTTCACCCTCTACCTTCATAAGACGCATGGCACGATTCAACCTCATTCGATGAACATGGCATCGCCAAACGAAAAGAAGCGATACCTCTCACTAACCGCTGTGCTGTAAGCATAGCGAATTTTTTCAAGACCGGCCAAAGCCGAAACCATCGCCAGGAGCGTTGAGCGCGGCAGATGAAAATTTGTCAGCAAGGCATCAACGACCTTAAAGCGGTAACCCGGCGTAATGAAAATTTGTGTAGCACCGCTTTGTGGCCGGACCAGCCCGTTTTCATCGCCGACCGATTCCAAAACGCGCGCGGCCGTGGTGCCGACGGCTATCACACGGCCGCCTCGCTTTCGTTGTTCCTCAATCGCCTGCGCGGTTTGAAGCGAAACTTCAAATTCTTCTGAATGCATTTCATGCGTTTCGAGGATGTCGCTTTTGATAGGCCGAAAGGTGCCGAGACCAATGCCGAGAGTGACGAAGGCGAACCGCACGCCTTTTGCCCGCAACTGCTCCAGCAAGTGCGGCGTAAAATGCAGCCCCGCTGTCGGCGCCGCGGCTGAATCCAATGCATTCTCACCAACCTGTGTGCGCGCGTAGATCGTCTGGTATTCGGCTTCATCGCGCGGCGATTGATATATATAGGGTGGCAGCGGCACTTCGCCCAACTGCGGCAAGACGGAGCGAATATCGCCTTCCATTTCAAAGCGCACCTGCCAACCTGAAGCGGTGCGCGCTTCCGGTTTTGCCTGCACACTCACAGCGCCATCAGGAGCGACGAATTCGATGGCGTTCCCCAGTTTCAAGCGTGCAGAAGGCTTGAGCAGCGCCTCCCAAAGGTTCGTTTCAATTTCGCGCAATAAGAGCGCTTCCACCGCGCCGCCGGTGGACTTGTGGCCGCGCAGGCGCGCGCGGATGACGCGCGTATCGTTGAAGACCAGCAGATCATCAGCGCGCAATAACGAAGGTAATTCAAAAAAATGGTGATGTGCGACTTCCGGCTCATCGCGGCGGACCACCATCAGGCGCGAGTGGTCGCGCGGTCGCGCGGGCGTTTGCGCAATGAGTTCCGGCGGCAAATGGAAATCGAGTTCGGAAACGAGCATAAGCAACTAAATTATGCCCATTTATTGATTGCCATTGCCCCCGGCTTTGTTAACAGGAGTTTTTTCTGGAAAGCGCCCCTGATCATCCGTTTCTTCAATCCACCGTTCCATCACACCTCGCAACTTATTCTGAGTGGCGGCGTATCGTGGAACGCCGGCGAGATTATGGATTTCCCAGGGATCGGCTTGCAAATCGTAAAGCTCTTCCTCCGGCTGGCCGGGTTGGCAGAGGCATTCCTGGGCCGGCGTGAGCTTGCCCTGCGCATGCAACTCTTTGAGCAGGTTCCAGACGGGATACTCCTTTTCCTTGTAAGCATTCGGCGCTAAGAAGGGCACTTCTGGTGTAAAGTTGCGGATATAGCGGTAGCGCGCATCGCGCACGCTGCGAATACGCATGGCGGTTTCATCGCAGCGGTCGCGCGCGCCGAAAACGCACCCACGCGGGGCCTCGGCGCGCGCCCCTAAAAAGACGCGGCCCTGCATTTTGGCAGGCTTCGGTAGGCCAAATACATCAAGCGTGGTCGGAGTAAAATCAATGGCTTCGATGAAGCGATTATCGACTTTGCCGGGATTTATTTGCGCGGGCGCGGGGAAATTTTTCGGCCAGCGGATAATAAGCGGCACCAGAAAGCCTTCTTCGTAGCAGAATTGCTTGCCGCGCACGTGCGCCTGCCCGTTATCGCCAAAGAAGAAAACGACGGTGTTATCGGCCATCCCTTCTTTTTCAAGTTGCTCGAAAATCAAGCCGATTTTGCGGTCAAGCTCAGTCGCGGCATCAAGGTATTGCGCCCAATCCCGGCGCGTAACTTCGTGGTCAGGATAATACGGTGGAATTTCGACTTTCGCCGGATCGGCTTTCGCAGGCGCATGAAATGGGCGGTGCGTTTCCTGGAAATTGACCTGCGCGTAAAATGGCTGATGTTCCCTTAAATCCGACCATTTATTGGAATCGAAAGGCTTGCCGTCCACGGCGAAGTTCCAGTCCGTTTTGCCGGCGCCTTTGAAGCCGAACTCGGGCGGCATTTGCGTAATATTGGCAGTGAATACTCCAGTTTCTCTCAAGCGATCAGGCAGTAGTCGCACGCCTTCCGGCAAATGATAACCATCGTCGCGGTGCGAACGATGGTTATGCGCGCTGATAGTGGTCTGATACATGCCCGTCATGAACGCGGAGCGCGAAGGCGAGCAAACAGGCGCAGTGGTGTAAACGTGTGTATAGCGTACTCCTTCCTGCGCCATGCGGTCGAGGTTGGGCGTCCAGACCTGCTGCGTGCCATAGCAGCCGAGATGCGGCCCTATGTCCTCGGCAATCAGCCACAGCACGTTGGGGCGCTTTGACGGCTTGGCGGAGCGCGCTGGCGTGAGCGAAATTAGCAGCGTGACACAGACGAGTATGTATTTCATGGCTTTAAGGACGAGAGCGGCCATCGTCTCGCAGCTTTTTCAATAACGCGGCGAGCGCCGTGGCCTTATCCCCGTTTTGCGCGACCACGTTTTTGATTTCGCCGGGGTCGTCCTGTAAGTTGAAGAGTTGGCCTCCCGGATTGGCGCCGGTTTCAGTATTGGTGTTGGCGGTCTTTTTCGCGCCTTTGCCGGGTTCTATGTATTTCCAGTTACCCTGCCGCAACGATAAAAGGTTAGCGTGTTCGATAAGCGTCTCGCGGCCGATTTTCGATTCGCCCAGCAGGGCGGGCATGACGTCGAGGCTATCAGGCGCATCGTTGGTTTCAAGCGCCTGGCCGGTGAAAGAGGCGAAGCTCGCGAGAAAATCAACCTGGCAAATCAGCGCGTCCGACATGCCGGGCTTGATGCGGCCCGGCCAGCGCGTGATGAACGGCACGCGGGTGCCGCCCTCGAAGGCGCTGTATTTGCCGCCGCGCCAGGGGCCGGCGGCTTTGTGGTCGCCCAATTTCATGACGGCCTCATCCCTGTAGCCATCATCGATAACGGGGCCGTTGTCGCTGGTCAAGATTACCAGCGTATTCTTGGCGAACCCAAGGCGGTCAAGCGTCTGCACGATTTCGCCGACGCTCCAATCGAATTCCGCGATGGCATCGCCGCGCGGCCCCATCGGGGTTTTGCCGATGAAGCGCGGGTGCGGCACGCGCGGCACATGGATATCGTGCGTCGCGAAGTAGAGGAAGAAAGGCTTGTCGGCCTTTTGCTTTTCCAGGAAGGACACCGCGTGCCGCGTGAAGGTATCGGCCATATCCTCGTCTTTCCAGAGCGCGGCTTTGCCTCCCTTCATGTGGCCAATGCGGCTTATGCCATTGACGATGGTTTGATCGTGCCCGTGGCTGGGTTGCATTTTCAACAATTCCGGATGGTTAACGCCCGTCAATTCGTCATCGAACGGTCGTTCGTAACTCACCTTAACCGGGTCATTCGGATCAAGATTGACGACGCGCCCATTTTCCACATAAACGCATGGTACGCGGTCGCCGGTGGCAGCCATGATGAACGAATAATCGAAGCCTATCTGGTTCGGACCGGGCTTCACATCGCCGTTCCAATCAGGGCCATTTTCCGCGCCCAGACCCAGGTGCCACTTCCCCACGCAACCGGTGTTGTAGCCGGCCTTTTTTAGCATGGAAGGCAGCGTGGTGCGGCCTGGCTTGATTATCAGTCCGGCATCGCCGGGCAGGACGCCGGTGCCCTTCTGCCGGAAAGCGTACTCACCGGTCATCAGCGAGTAGCGCGAAGGAGTGCAAGTTGCCGAAGACGCGTGCACATCGGTAAAACGCAGTCCCTCGGCGGCAAGTTTGTCAACATTCGGCGTCTGCACGCGCTTGGCGCCATAACAGGATACATCGCCATAACCAAGATCATCGGCATAGATGTATACAATGTTTGGTTTTTCGGCGCGCACGGCAGATGCAGTCAAAGCTACCGCGAAGGCGATAATGGCAAACAGTTTTTTCATGAGTAAGATTGGGGCCTTAGACAAAATGCTTTAACTGTTCGTTTTGTTGTTAGAACTTCTGTTGCTTCTGCGCTGCATTGCCGGAAGTAATTGAGTAACGAAAATCGGCCAAAAGAATGAATAAACAACAAAATAAAGCAGACGATAATATGCACGGTTTGGATTGGAATCACGTGGGTGAGTTAGCCAGTGCCATATTGCCTGAAAGATGATCCCCTGCACAAGGCACGAAAATGCGATGGTGAGACTTAGAGCTATAGTCAGCGCAACAGGAGTGGTTACCAGTGATTTTTTGACTGCACCACTGTTTGCGGAAAGACGCGTGATGAAGCGAATCTGACCAAATGTAGTTGAAAAAATAATGCTCAGCAGGGGACTAAAAGAGGCCGGGTAATTTGGTGGCGCAATGACGCGCTCAAGAGTGAAACGCAAGACCGTTACACTGCCTACATAAACCAAGCCAATTAACAACAGATCCACGAAATAGATTGGCTGATCGTTCCTGGCGGCGGGCGCATATGGGTCGGGGATGGGTGGTAATTCGCTCATTTGCGGCTTTCCCTTCTTGTGTGCGAGACGCCCGCGCTCCGTTCAGGCTACTTTTTGGTCGGTGCCTTTTCAAAGTCCGAATCGTTTACCCAGCCAGTGTTTAATTTTTCGCCGCGCACGAAGCGCTCGTAGAAGCCGGCGTTCGCCGGGTTTGCGTGCGGGTACTCGTCGAAAATGTGCCCTCGCCCTTCCATGCGCGGATCGCCCTGGCGACGCAGCTCGCTTTCCATTTGTTCGCGCAAGCGATTTTGCAATTCGAGGTGCCCTTCAATTCCTGCCAGGTTTTGGACGCAATCGGGATCTTTCGCCAGGTTGTACAACTCTTCACCTGGACGCAAGCCAAAACAGAGCGCCCAGTACCGATCGTCCGAGTTGGCTCTATGCGCCTCAAGAATTACCGTTTTCGTCGCTCCTCCATCACAGTCCAGATAGCCGGTTTCCGGATTGCCGGCGGGCCAGCGCTCCGGTGCGTAATTCTTCACGTACATCCAATCGCCCTGGATAATGGCGCGTGTGGGGTAGCCCCAATCGTGCGGGCGCCCGATATCGGTACGCTCCTTGCCGAGCAGCACGCGATCGCGCGCGGGATTTACGAGACTTGATTTTTCGCCTTTAAAAATATCCGTCAGGCTGCGGCCCTCGATGGGCGCCATTCCGCTTTTTTCCTGCGGCAACCCGGCCAGTTCCAACAATGTCGGCGCGACATCGATGAAGCTCACGAAGTCGTCGATAACTCGGCCGGGCTTAGCGATGCCGCGCGGCCAGCGCATTGCCATCGGTATGTGGTTGGCATTTTCATAGGCGTTGCCCTTCACGCGCGGAAACGGCATACCGTGATCTGAAGTGACGAGAATTAACGTGCTGTCCACTTCGCCGCGTTTTTTGAGCTCAGCTATCATACGGCCCAGGTACCGGTCGAAATGCTCGACTTCAAAAGCGTAATCGAGCATATCGTGCCGCACCGTGTCGTTATCAGGCCAGTATTCCGGCACCCGGTCGATATCCGAAATCTGCTTGCCGCCTTTAGCGACGCCTGAGCCGAACTCGTAACCGCGATGTGGCTCGACCGAGCCATACCAGAAGCACCACGGTTTGCCCGGCGGCGCTGCCTCAAGAAACGCCTGGAAATTCGCTGCGTAATCGTTGTTGCTAATGCCGGATGTCGGTGGCTTCGCCTTTTTTTCATCGAAAGCAATGCCGGTCATCAATCGGTCTTTACCGTTGGCATCTTTCGCGACGCCCGGTCCCCAGCCTTTTTGCGTGTGCCCCACAAACCAGCCGTTATCGGCTAAGACTTCGCCCCAACTCTTGAACTCTGCGGGAAAGTAGCAGATATGGTTGGCCGCGTCTTTCAACTGCCACGAGTTGCGCCCCGTCAACAGGCAGGCGCGCGATGGCGCGCATTTGGCGTTGGGCGTATAGGCGCGATTGAACAAAAGCCCTTCGCGGGCCACGCGGTCAAATGCCGGAGTCTTTACCCAGCGCGTGCCATAGGCGCCTGCATGCAAGCCCCAGTCGTCGGCGACGGCTACTAAAATATTCGGCGGCTTCTCGGCGGCGTAACCGGCGCCGGCCAAGGCACTTGAAAAAGCACAGAGTAAAAGGGAGGTTCGCGAATTCATATCCTCGCCGTTTGGACACGAATTAGGAGTTGCTGTTTCTAAAGTACTCCATGCGAAATATTCTTACCATTCTCGGCATTATGCTATACATTCTTCCAGGTTATGCACAGACAAACCGCACATTGCATAGCTGGGATTTCGGCACGGCCACATTCGTCGAAAAAGATTACGCGCCCGCCGGCCCCGACACTGCGTTCACACCCGAACGCGGTTTCGGGTGGATTGCAACGAACGATTTACTGGCGCGTGATCGCAGCGCGCCAAATGCACTACTACGCGACTTCGTTTTCGGCAAAAGCGCTCACACTTTTCGCATAACCGGATTGCCGAATGGCCTCTATTTATTGACGGTAAACAGCGGCGATTTGACCTATGGCGACCATCAGACGCAGGTAAAAGTCGAGGGACGCGCCTTCGGGCCATTGCTCGCGCCAGCCATAGGCGAATTTATGACATTGACCGGCACTGTTACCGCAGAAAATGGCGCGGTTGATATTACATTTGAATCGCCCAGCGAGAATTGGATCGTCAATTCTATCAGCCTTGAACCTGCACAGACCGCCCAGGCGCCACAAATTTTGAAACAACAGTTCACCAACATCGACGCGACCAGCACGTGGGGGCAAGTCATGACCTGGCCCGATCCCACCAAGCCATTGCTCGAAGAATTTCAACGCGCCGCCACAGGTCAGTCTATTCATGAGACCGGCCTTACTCGTAACGATTACCTGAAACTTATCGCCAGCGAAGTCGACTTCTGGAAAACGCAGCAGGCCGAAAGCGGTGCGATAATTGACCCGTACATCAAACAGGAATTTCAATACAGCACTCCGGCCTACGCGCACGCCGCGGCGGTACTCGTGGTCTATGCAAATCGCAAAGACCTGCTGGAAAGCGCCGCCAAAGCGCTCGATTGGTCGGCGCATACGCTAAGCACCAGGCAGGCGGCCTCCGGGCACGAGGATTTTTTCGCGCCGATGATCGCGCACGCCATTCCCTTGCTCAAGCCGTTAGTGACGCCGCAGAGGGCCGCGCAGTGGGAAGACGATATTCGCCGTTTCGATCCGTTTAAAACCTATCGCGCGCAACCGGGCGCTAATAACTGGAACCTGGTCGCGGCATCTGGCGAGGCATTATTTCAGCAACTGGGGTTGCGCGACAAAGACAACAAATTCGTGGAAGTAAGCCTCGCCAAACAAGGACATATTTTTGCTTCTCCTTACGGGCTGTATCTTGAAGGTCCAATGCCTTACGACCACTTTCCGCGCCTGTGGGTTGGCGACATGCTCGCCCACGGCTACGATGGCGCCTACCATGCGGAATTAGCCGAAGTTCTACGCCGCGCCTCGCTCACGAGCCTATTTATGCAATCGCCGTGGGGTGAACTGCCCGCCGGCGGGCGTTCGGCGCATCATCAATGGAACGAGGCCGAACAGTGCGTGACTTACGAAATATACGCCACCAAAGCGCATGCCGCCGGGGACGATAAACTGGCCGGCATTTTCAAGCGCGCGGCGCACCTCGCGTTTTCTTCAATGCGCCGCTGGGTGCGGCCCAGCGGCGAAATGCAGATCATCAAAAACTGGGTCGATCCGGCCAAAAACCACGCCTATGAAGGCTACTCTTCGCATTCGCAGTACAACCTGCTGCCCATGTCCATGCTGGCCATTGCCTATCATAACGCCGAGACCACGGAAGGCATCGCCGAGCAACCTGCGCCCGCTGATATCGGTGGCTTCGTCGTTCCGATTCCGGAACTTCATAAAGTCTTCGCCAATGCGGGCGGCACGTATGTCGAAATCGATACCAACGCTGACCATCATTACGACGCGACTGGGTTAATTCGAGTCCACTTCAAGGCACTCTCGCCACAACTTGGACCGAGCGACAGCATTTTGCAAAAGCCGGCTTATCGCGTGCCGGGCGGAGAAACGACCGCCAACACAGGCATCGGCATCTCCTGGCAGGCGCCTGATAAAACCTGGAGGCGCTTGGGCGAACTGGACGCTTCCAACTTGAAGAAAACCTCTGTTGAAAAAAAAGATACGACGCCGCGGCGAGTATCCTTCGACGTAATCTATGAAGGCAACCTCTTCGGCGTGTCACGTATCATCGAGCATTACACAATCACGCCAGGCTACGTGGAATTGGCTACGGAACTTCAAAATTATACCGGCACCTTGCGCTACGTGTGGCCAGTCCTGGCCGACGATGGGCGCACAAAAAGCGAGATCAAAGTAGCAAACGATACTGTGACTGTATCGCAGGACGGCGGTAAAACGGCGCAAACATTCCGTGCGCCCGGCGCGGCGAATGTCCGCGTTGAAGAGGCGCTTTATCCCAACCACAATGGCTGGGCAAGGTTAGGCGTCGCCGAATTTCCACAGGGCGGCAAAATCACACTGCAAATTGCGCCAATAATACAATGAATTTCGTTTGGACTATCCAGTAAAGGCTTGTATTTCTATGGCAAAACCGGCTCCTGTAAATAAATTAGGTGGCACGACAACGTGGTTGTTTCCCACCTTTATAGTGTTGACCGCTCTATCCGAAGGGGTCAATAGAAAATGTGCATTATCAACGAACGGTTGATTTGTGACCGATTTTGCGGCGCGCCTGATCACTTAAAATGACAGTTGCGGCAAGGGAAACTAATGCTCATTCGGCAAGGGAAAATGCAGGAAAATGGCCTGCAAAGCGGTGTGCTTTGCGAGTCGAAAATGCGGTTTTTTGCGCCGAAAAGCCACTATGACTCTCTTTTGCTCTAATAATTATCTCGAATTATTAGAGCAAACTTTTAGAGCACTTCTGTAGTGCTGGTTTCACCCAATCGGTGAACTTAGTTGATAGCGGAACGCTTAATGCCTTGGGCGCTCAACCGGGCCTGACGGGAGTTGGTCGGATTTTCTTTGACGGGAGCATTGCGCGGGATTTCCCAATAAGGATTATCCACATGCGAGGTCGTCATAATTTCCTGCATGCGTTGCACAATGTCGCCATGCGCGGCGGAGACATCGTTCTTCTCGCCGATGTCCTGTGACAGGTCGTATAGCTCGATATTCTTCTTCGCGTTTTTGACCGCTTTCCAGTCGCCGTCGCGCACGGCCTGGGCGAAGCCGGTTTCGTAGAACTCCCAATAGAGCGGCGGATGCGTCAGCTTTTTGTTTTCCAATAACGCCGGCACCAGGGAGATACCGTCGATGTCGTTGGGCAAAGGCTCTTCGATCATTTCGCAGAACGTTGGCAGCAAGTCCCAACTGGCCCACACCTGGTCGCTGGTGACACCCGCTTTGATTTTGCCGGGCCAGCGCATGATAGCCGGCACACGGATGCCGCCTTCATAAAGGTCGCGCTTGATGCCGCGCAGCGCGCCGTTGCTATCAAAGAAGTCGGATTTGTGGCCGCCTTCGTTTTGCGGCCCGTTATCACTGGTGAAAATAACCAGCGTATTGTCATCCAACTTGAGTTCTTTCAACAGCGCCATCAATTGCCCGATTCCGCTATCGAGGCGCGTAATCATGGCGGCGAAATTCTTTTCCTGCTGCGGCCATTTTTCGTTCGTATAAGGCGCATCCGAAGGCACCTGCTGGCCGTTCGGCGCTTTCTCGTTGTTGGTGTGAGGGATTGTGACCGGCAGATACAGGAAGAACGGTTTCGAGGCATTGGCGCGCACCCATTTCAAGGCTTCGCTGACGAATAGATCGTGCGTATACGTTCCTTCCTTGCCATCCGCGTTAGCCGGCAAAGGGTACTCTTCCATGTCGCGATAAATCGAAGAGGGATAATAATCGTGCGCTTCGCGCTGGGTGAGATAGCCAAGAAACGTACCGAATCCTTTGCGGTTCGGCGCGCCGCTGGTGTCGTTGCCGCCCAGGCCCCACTTGCCGAAAAGCGCCGTCGCGTAGCCCGCGTCCCTGAATACTTCAGCGATGGTTTTTTCGTCGCTGCGCAGCGGGACTTCGTCCTTGCGGTTGCCGCGTACCGTCGTGTGCCCGGTGTGCTTGCCGGTCATCAGGGCCGAGCGCGAGGGCGCGCAAACCGTCGTGCCGGCGTAGCATTGGGTAAAGCGCGTGCCCTCCCGCGCCATGAGATCCAGGTTCGGCGTTTTGATTCTCGTCTGGCCGTAACAACCTATGTCGCCATAACCGAGATCATCGGCCAGAATCAGGACGACGTTCGAGCGACCATCTGCGGCGAGCAAGGGCGCAACACCCACAGTGAAAATGGACAAAAGGAGCAGGGCCAGGATTTTCATAGATTCAAGGTGACGGAGCGCGGGCGTCTCGCCCGCATTAAATCTTATTGCGGGCGAGACGCCCGCGCTCCATAATCACGCCTGTATTTTTTGCGGGCGAGACGCCCGCGCTCCGATTAAGGCGCGACTTTTACAACCTGCACGCCATCGACCACGACGTAGCCGTTGGTATCTTTGTTGGAAACTGTAACGGTCGCAGGCGTGCCTTTGGCGAGCGTGAATTTCCCCAGCGACACGATGCCGTCGCCGGGCGGGCGCTGGTTGACCGTCGCGATTTTCACGTCCTTGCCGTCGATCATTACGGTGACAGGCACGTTGTCGGCGCGGTTGCCGTTGGGCGTGAAGACGAAAAAGATTTCGTAATCGCCCGCGTCGGAAATTTCCGGCGTAAAGGCGATAGCAAGCTCGCCTTTGTGCGCGTTGTCGTCGTGGATGTAGCCGGTGCCGATACGATGCTCGCGACGCGTTGAAACCAGCCAGTCGCCGGTCTTTTTGCCGTTGTCATCGTCGACAAGAATGCCGTTCAAAGTGCGCGCAGCGAGCGTCTGGTCGTTCGGTTCGCCACCGCCTCCTTTCCATTCCAAAACCTGCCCGTCGGCCAGCAGGCGCTCCCGCAGTTTGGGATAGTCCACGTCCTGCACGGCGCCGTTGCCATCGATAGCCATCGAAGCGACAGTGGCCGCGCTCTGCGCCAGGATCATGAAGACCGGCTCCATGCGGATGGAGCCATAAGCGATGTGCGAAGTGGACAGGCAGACCGGCACGGTCAGGTTTTCGCATTCGGCTTTCTTCGGCACGATGGAGCGGAACGAAATGGGATACGGCGGGAAGCCGCCGACCTGCACGTTGCCTTCGTTCATTACCTTGCCGTCCTTGACGAAGCGCTGGCAGTTGTGAGAATCCATCGTGTAAGCGGCAAGCGAAACCGGGTCTTCCACGACGGCTTTGCCACGACAGTGGGCCTCGGTCATGACGTAATCCGAAATCATGCGGCGAGCCTCTCGCACGTACAGTTGGAAGGGCCAGCCGCCAGTGTCCTTGAATTCATCCTTTGCCAGGCCAAATTCGCTCCATTTGGTGCGAATGCTTTCGGAGATGCTCGGATCGTTGCCGAGGAACCACATCAGCCCCTTCTGGTAGTTGACGTGCTCCTGGAACATCTTCTCGCGTGTCGCGTAATCGGCTTCGGGCCAGGCGTAATTGCGTCCGATGAAATCGGTAGAGACCGCGCCGTGGTTGTTCTTATCGAACTTACCGTTGAAGACCGGATCGAACTTGCCGAAGACCTGGCCTTCGGGCCAACCCGCTTTGAGTAAGCGCGTCAGCAACACATATTCCTCCGGTTTGTATCCTTCCGGCTTTTCGTAGGGAATGCGGTTGTCCGGCACTTTGGTCAGGCACAGGCGAAAACAATAAGCCTGGATGCGCTTGTCGCCGCTGCCCTTTTCGCCGGGGTCGCCCGGATTAATGCCCGGAAGCAGGCCGCTGGTGGCGTCGCCTTCGACGATATAAGGACTGACGGGCCGGTCGAACTGGTGGCCGCCCTGCACCTGCACGCCGTCGACGGTTTCGTTGTAAACCGCGTTCGCCTCACGGCCCACGGTGTAATTCACGCCGGCCTTCGCCATCAAGTCGCCTTCATAGGTCGCGTCGATGAACTGCTTCGCGCGCACTTTCAGGCCGCTCTCCATGGTAATGGAAAGCAAGCGCGCGCCGTTCTTTTCGACCGATTTCAAAAACTGGCGATAGAAGACCGGCGCGCCCGCTTCTTTCACCATGTCGTTGAATACTTCCTCGGCGATGTGCGGCTCGAACTTCCAGTTTTCGGCCATGCCGTTTTTCTGGCCGACACGCTTGTAAAATTCGCGCGACACGCCGCCGATCGCGGCTTTGTTGCCGATGTCGGTTTCACCGAGGCCGCCGGAGCTCATGCCGCCGAGGTGCATGTTCTGTTCGAGGATGACCGCCTTCTTGCCCATGCGACTGGCCTGCAACGCCGCCGCCACGCCCGCCGACGTGCCGCCATAAATGCACACGTCCGTATCCAGCGTCTGGTTAACCGCCGTGGTGGCCGCAACCGGATCGTAATAGTGCGGCACCTGCGCCCGCCCCATCGACGGCGCGCCAAGCAACGCCGCGCCCGACAGAGCGACGGCTGCAAATCTACAGTTCATTCTTCCCCCGAATTTGTGATGCACAGGATTAGTAGCTGGGCCGATCTACTGAGTAGAGGAATGACAAAGCTATTTCTCCCTCAGTATTTAATTCTAATTAAGACAACCCAAAACGCGATAAAATGGCATTGAAACCCATGCGAAATTTCAAAATTCCATCCATTCTTCTGCCGATTGCAGTTATGGCGCCGCTTTCGTTCGCGTCCGCCGCAGAGTATACGGCCAATTCGGCCAAAGATATCGTGCGCCTGCTGGACAATGCGAAGCCCGGTGACACATTGATAATGGCTGAGGGAACCTGGCAGGATCAGGCCATCGTGCTGCGCGGTAAAGGCACTGAAAAGCAGCCGATAACACTGCGCGCCGCCGTGCCGGGCAAAACGGTGCTGACCGGCAAATCGTCCATCGCCGTTGAAGGCGAATACCTTGTCGTCAGCGGACTGTTATTGAAAGACAATACCGCTGCCGGCGACAGCATCTCGCTTAGCGGCAATCATTGCCGCCTGACCGAAACCGCCGTCATCGGCGGCACCTCCAAATTTTTCGTGCATCTCCGCGGCACCTCGAATCGCGTGGATCACTGTTACGTGTCCGGCAAGACGAGCGAAGGGCCGACGATGCAAGTCGAGGTGGACGAACAGCCGAATTACCATCTAATTGAATTCAACCACTTCGGCCCGCGCCCGCCGCTTGGGCAAAACGGCGGCGAAACCATGCGGGTCGGTTATAGCCACCAGTCGATGCGCAACTCGCGCGCGACGGTTTCGCAAAACCTGTTCGACCGCTGCGATGGCGAACTCGAGATCATCTCGAATAAGTCGTGCGAGAACGTTTATCGCGCGAATACTTTCCTCGACTGCAGCGGCATGTTGACGCTGCGACACGGCAACCGCTGCCGCGTGGACGGCAACTTTTTCTTCGGCCACGGCAAAAAAGCGTCGGGCGGCATCCGCATCATCGGCGAAGACCACGTTATCGTCAACAACTACATCGACGATGTAACGCGAGGCGGCTTCTGGATCACCTCCGGCGTGCCCGATTCGGCGCTGAACGGTTATTTTCGCGCGCGCAATATCCTCATCGCCTTCAACACCGTCGTCAATTCGCACGGGCCTTACCTCGAACTCGACAGCGGCTTCGGCACCTCCAATCGCAGCCTTCGCCCGGAAAATATCACGGTCGCGAACAACCTCTTCGCACTGCCTGAAGACGGCACGCTGCTAAGCGGCACCGAAGGCGAAGGTTTTAAATGGCTTGGCAACCTGTCATCCACCCTACCCGCCCCACACGGGGGCATTCGCGTCGCCAATCTCAAGCTCAATCACGCCGCCGATGGCCTGCTGCGCCCCGGCCCCGAAAGCCCGGCACACAACGCCGCGCAGGGAGATTTCGCGCAGGTGAAAAGTGACATCGACGGGCAAATGCGTCAACAACTCGCTGATGTGGGGTGTGATGAAGTTTCTAATGAAGCAATTGTGTATCGTCCTTTGCAAGGCTACGATGTAGGGCCAACATGGCTAAAGGATAGGCCCTGAAACGGAGCGCGGGCGTCTCGCCCGCATTTATTTCTTATCAATCAATGCGGGCGAGACGCCCGCGCTCCGTCATCGCTACTATGCATAAAGGCTGGCATTCGCGAGGCTATTTGCCGCACTTCGATAGCGCGGAAGTGGTGCAAATGATCACATTTCGTCTTGGCGATTCGCTTCCTGTGGAAACATGGCTGCGTTGGAAGGCGAAATTGGAACATGAGGAACCCGAGGCTCAAAGGCGCAGCAAACGCCTTCGAGACGCAGTAGAAAATTATCTCGATCGCGGTCAGGGCTCCTGTCTGTTCCGTGACCCAGGCTATGCTCGATTAGTAGAAGAATCACTTTTGTATTTCGATGGCCAACGATATCGGATCATGGGTTGGGTTGTGATGCCGAATCATGTCCATGCTTTGATTGAGATATGGGACGGTTTTCCTCTTATGCAAATTGTCCATTCGTGGAAATCTTACACATCTCATGAAATTGGCAAGCTCCGCCCTTTGGCCGGAACACTCTGGCAGGCGGACTATTTTGACCGCTTCATCCGCGATGAAAAGCATTTTCACCGCGCTCTGTTTTACATCGAAAACAACCCGGTAAAAGCCGGTCTTTGCACGAAACCGGAAGATTGGCCTTTCAGCAGCGCACGATTCCGCTAAACGGAGCGCGGGAGTCTCGCCCGCATTTAAAATTATTCCGGGCGAGACGCCCGCGCTCCGTTTACCCGCGCAATGCTTCCAGCAAACGTGGTGGGTATTCTTTATAGCGGGCGTGCGGCGCGGGGCCGTCGTCGGGCAAGGTTTTGATGGTTTCTTTGAGCAGCGCGGCTTTTTCGCCGAGCGCACCGATGGCGTTGAGCGCGGCCATGACCGTGAAGACGTCATTATTCTTCCAGTTCGCCCACGCGCCAAGCAATGGCAGGATGCGGTTCAGATCGGCTTCGTCGCCATAGCGGCCCAAGGCTTCCGCAGCGGCGATTTTGACGTCAGGGGAAGAATCGTCCAACAATTTCGTCAGTTCGTCGTGCGCTTCTTGCACGGTAGGCGCGCCGCCCATTGAAAGGCCTAACACCGCCCAGTAGCGCACACCACTATCCGCATCGGCCAGCGAGGTTTTCAAATGCAGCGTAGCCTGTGGTTCCAGCGACGACGCCAACTCCGCCATCATGAGGATTTTTTCCATGGGGAAGGCAGCGTCGTGAGCTAAGTCGTACGCTGTCGAGTTCGCGCTGCGGCGATGGAATTCTCCTTCCGGAAGCAGACCGACATCGCGAGTGTTCAATTCATGTGCATGCAATGCGGCGCGCATTTTTTCGAGAGTGCCAGCCTGTTGCGGCGAGGCGGCGAGGTTGTTTACTTCGTCCCGGTCGGTTTGCAGGTCGTAAAGCTCTTCGACGGGTTTGGTTTTCCAGAAAGCCGATTGGGCCGCGTTTAATTTGCCTTCTTTGAACAGCTGCTCCCAGACGCGCGTCGTTGGGGTTTGCCACATGTAACCTATGTGCTGTCCATATATTTTATCGGGCCGGAAGTTGCGTATATAAACATAGCGGCCATCGCTGATGCTGCGGACGCAATCGTAGCGCTCGTCCATGCGGCCTCGAAAGCCGAAGACGAATGGTTGCGGCGGCGCGATGAACTTTCCCAGAAACGCATGGCCCTGCATCCAGGCAGGCGCCGGCACGCCCGCCAGCGAGAGTAGCGTCGGCGCGAAGTCCACGAAGCTGACGAGGCGGTCTGAAACGCCGCCGGTTTTATATTCAGGTGGACGCAGATCCTTGAATTTTTCAGGAATATAGACCACCAATGGCACCTGCAAGCCGGAGTTGTATGGACAGCGCTTACTGCGCGGCATGCCCGAGCCGTGGTCAGCGTAATAGAACACGATGGTGTCGTCGTTCAGGCCTGCGGCTTCGAGTTCACGAAGTCGCGTGCCGGCATCAGCGTCGGCTTCCGTCACCTGATCGTAGTACTGCGCCCAATCGCGGCGCACTTCGGGCGTATCGGGATGATAGGCGGGCACTCGCACTCCGGCGGGATCGTGGATTTGCTTGTGCGGTCTGATGCGAATCTGGCTCTCGTGGCTTTTCATCGAATTGAAAATCGCGAAGAATGGCGCACCTGCCGGGCGATTTTTCCAGTGCGCTTTGTTGGATGACTCGTCCCACACTTTGCCGGGTTCTATGAGGTTGTAATCGGTCTTGGAGTTGTTGGTGCAGTAGTAACCGGCTTCGCGCAGTAGCTGGGGATACATCTTCGTGCCGCGCGGCATCAGCACCATGCTGCGCATATGTTCGCCGCCGGTGGAAGTGGGATACAACCCGCTAATCAGCGTCGTGCGCGCCGGAGCGCAGACAGGCGCATTCGACCAGCAAAACTTATAAAGCAAACCCTTCTTCGCCAGCGCGTCCACGTTCGGCGTCGTGGCGTAAGCATCGCCGTAGCAGCCCATCTGCGGCCCATGATCTTCGCTGGTGAGCCAGAGAATATTGGGCTTTGGCTGCGCGATGGCCTTTGAAGCGAAAAGAGAAACAACTATGATGACGGCACAGCGTAATCTCAAAAACATGGGATTCAACTTTCATCAAGCGGCGGCAAGCCAATGGACTGCCGAATCATGCGCGATTCCTTGAAAGCATCCTTCGCCAGCTCGCTATCGACTGCGCGCAATGACAGGCCAAAATCGCGCAAAGCGACGGCAAGATTATTGTGCTTGTATGGGCCTTCCAATTGAGGCAGTTGCGCGATTATGCGGTGGCGATCAACCACTTCTTTCCAGGCCTTCATGGCTTCCCAGTCGTCACTTTGCGCGGCACGCAATCGAGCGGTAATTGTCCACCAAAAGGCCAGTGCTTTCTGCCACCCGCCCGCAAAGAAGAAATCGGCGTGCGGTTGCAAAAGCGACCACGCGGCTTCTAAGTCCTTTTGAACCGCTTCCCATGCTTCCACGCGAATTTCATATCCGGCACGCCGAATCAGGGCATAAGCGCGCGTCAGGTCGTGCATAGGCCCGTCTTCCAATCGCGCGAAAGCTTCCTCTATTGCCTGCCCCGCACGTGGTAAGTCGTTTAGTTGTAGATAAATCCCCGACTCAGCAAGAAAGGCAAAGACATCCATTCCCGCCATGGGGTCTATCAAGGCCAATTGGGTTGACCGTTGGAGTGTTTCCAAAATATTCTCGTCGCGACCTAAAAGTTGATAAAAGGCCGCTAACGATTCATACGCTTTCGCCTGCGAACGCGGATTGTCCACCGCACAGGCGCGTTTATATGCTTCCTCAGCGCCGTCCCAGTCGAAAGCGGCTTCGCATAGAGTCGCTTCATTCATCGCCAGCAGCCAGGGCGATGGTTCATGGTCCATTTCCGATATGTGTTGCCAGACGGCAAGGGAAGCCGCTTCTTCAGCCTCCACATCCTGTTCCTCCACAGCATCGGCAAAATCCTTGACGAGCGAGCCAAAACGATCATTGTTTTCTTCTTGGGGCAAATCCGATGTGCTCATGCAGCTACCTCACAATTTGTTATCTATTGATCGGCTGATTGCCGAACACACGCGGCGGGTCGTTATCGGGCACTTTGAGTTCTCGACGCAGGCGCGCCAGTTCCTGTGAGAGGTTTTGGCGAACGGCGGCGCTTTTCGGATCGTTGTACACGTCGCGCAATTCGTTGGGATCGTTTTTCAGGTCGAACAATTCCCAGTAGTCGTCTTTCGTCGCGTAGAAGTGCACGAGCTTGTAACGGTCGGTTATGACGCCATAGTGCGGTCGCACATGGTGCGGCGACGGGTATTCGTAGTATTGATAATAGAACGCGGTGCGCCAGTCTTTCGGGGTTTTGCCTTTAAGGACGGGGACGAAAGACTGCCCTTGCATATCGGCGGGCACTGTCACGCCGGCGGCGTCAAGCAGCGTTTCGCCGAAGTCCAGGTTGGAAACCAAATCGTCATTGACGCTGCCCGGTTTCGTTACGCCGGGCCAGCGCACGAGCAGCGGTGTGCGCGCCGATTCCTCGAAGATCCAGCGCTTATCGAACCAGCCGTGCTCGCCTAAGTAAAAACCCTGATCGGAGGCGTAAACCACGATCGTGTTTTTCGCCAGGCCTTCATCGTCGAGATACTTGAGCAGGCGCCCCACATTGTCGTCCACGCCTTTGATGCAAGCCAGATAATCGTGTATGTAACGTTGATACTTCCAGCGCACAAGGTCTTTACCGGTCAGGTTCGCCTTTCGGAACGCTTCATTGCGCGGACCATAGTAGGCATCCCACAGCTTTTTTTGGGCCGGTGCCAGGTTGGAGGGATTTAGCTTCAGGTCGACATTGTTCATCGTTTTTTCGATGGTCATGTCCTGGTCGTGCTCTGCAATGCCGCGCCCGCTGTAATCGTCGAACAAAGTGGGCGGCTCGGGATAAACGCGGTCATTATCGAAGTTCAGCTTATCGAGCGGCGGCTCCCATGAGCGGTGCGGCGCCTTGTTCTGGCACATCAGCAGGAACGGTTTGGTTTTGTCGCGCTTTTTCAACCAGTCCAGTGAGGTGTCGGTGATGATGTCGGTGACGTAGCCTTCGGTTTTAATGCGCTCGCCCATGCGGATCATCGGCGGGTTGTAATAGACGCCCTGCCCCGGCAAAATCTGCCAGAAGTCGAAGCCGGTCGGGTCGCTTTCAAGGTGCCATTTGCCGATCATCGCCGTCTGGTAGCCGGCGGCCTGCATCAACTTGGGAAATGTCTGTTGCGAGCCATCGAAGCGGCTGTTGATGTTGTTGTAAAAGCCGTTGAGGTGCGAATATTTGCCGGTCAGGATGACCGCGCGCGACGGGCCGCAGATGGAATTCGTGACCAGGCAGCGATTGAAGCGCATACCTTCTTTCGCGATGCGGTCGATGTTCGGCGTGTCGATTAATTTTCGCGCATCGCCATAGGCGCTGATCGCCTGGTAAGCATGGTCATCGGAAAAGATAAAGACGATGTTCGGACGCGGCGCATCGGCGGCGTGGGATAGTGCCGGTAAGGCGCTGAAAGCGGCAAGGGCGAGTGCGACAAAAGCCGGGTTTTTCATGGTATTTGGTTACGGAAACGGATTGCACGAGGCTTCACAGCCGCGAGATTATTTCCCATTACTTTCCAACTGAATTTCGCCGTTGGAATCGGTGCCGGCGTCGCTGCGGACACTGGCGCGCAGAGTAACTTTCGCGCCGGGTTTGATCGGCGGCACCTTGAAGGTAAAGAGATTATTTTTGTCGGTCGCGCCTGTGGTAGCCTGGTGCGCGTCGCGCGCCACGACGGCGCCATCGACGGCAATTTCGGCCCACTCGATATCGAGGCGGTGCGCGCCGCCGGTATATTGAAAGCGAATTTTCACATCGCTGGGGCCGGCGAGTTTGCCGCTGATATCCCACTCGCGCGGCGCGAAGGTCTCTTTCGTTTCACTACTTTTCCAGCGGCCTAAAACGACGGCCTCGTCGCTCAATTTGCGGTAGTTCACCTTCAAAGCGTCGAGCCGCGTTAGATGCACTTTCAAGCGCTGCGAAAATTCATCGAAATTCTTGTCCTCCTTCGACCACGCGATTTCCGCCAGGGCGCAGGCGCGTGGGAAAGTCATATATTCGGCGTAATCGGGAGTGGCGATGTATTCGCCCCATACGTTGCCCTGCGGGCCTAAAATATGGCGCGCCTGCGCGGCGTTCAGTTCCGCCGGCACCGGCTCGTAGGCGTAAACCTTTTCGAGAGGCAGGAAGCCGCCGATGGCTTTCGGCTCGCCGGGGCGATGCGACTGGTAATAATCCAGATACAAGGAGCTGTTCGGCGACATGACGACGTCGGCGTCGGCCTGCGCCGCCGCGATGCCGCCCGCCGTCCCGCGCCAGCTCATGACGGCGGCGCCGGGCGCGAGACCGCCTTCGAGAATTTCGTCCCAGCCGATCAGGCGCTTGCCGCGGATCGCCAGCATGCGCTGCACGCGGCGGATGAAATAACTTTGCAGCTCATGCTCGTCTTTAAGGCCCACCGCCTTCATCAGCGCCTGGCATTTCGGGCAAGTCTTCCAGCGGTCTTTGGGCACCTCGTCGCCGCCGATATGGACGAACTCCGAAGGAAAGATTCTCACGACTTCATCGATCACGTTTTCGAGGAAGGCATAGGTCGCTTCGTTGCCGGCGCAGTACACGTCCTTCTTCACGCCCCATTCGGTTGGCACTTCAAAAGGGCCGCCGGTGCAGGACAGTTCGGGATACGCCGCAAGCGCGGCCATGCAATGGCCGGGCATTTCGATTTCGGGCACGACGGTAATGCCGCGCGTGGCCGCGTAGCGCACGATTTCGGCGGCATCTTCCTGCGTGTAAAAGCCGCCGTAGCGCTTATCGCCGGTGCCGCGCCAGGCGCCGATTTCTGTCAGGCGCGGGTACTTTTCAATCTCGAGGCGCCAGCCCTGGTCATCCGTCAAATGCCAGTGGAAGACGTTCAGCTTATGCAGCGCCATAACGTCGAGATATTTCTTGATGAACTCTTTCGGGAAAAAATGCCGCCCGCAGTCGAGCATCAAACCGCGCCAGCCAAAGCGCGGCGCGTCACGAATTTGCAGGCACGGCAGTGTGATCGTCGCGTTGCCCGGAGCGGCCAACCGCTCTGGGGGAACCAACTGGCGCACCGTTTGAACGGCGTTTTTCCAACCTGCCGCCGTGCTGGCGCGCAGCAAGGCTTTTTGCTGCGTAATTTCCACTTCGTAGGCTTCGCCTGAAAGTTGCGGCGCCAACTCGAAGACTAAGGGCGCATCGTTTTTTTCCGAACCGACGAGCGAACCGAAGTACTCTTTCAAGAGGGCCACGGACGAAGCGGCTTCATGCGGCGCATCGAATGCAGTAGCGGCGCGCCATTCAAATGTGCCTGGCTGTTCGTGCAATTCTACGGGTTTAGGAATCAGCGTGGGCGCCGCATCGGCGAAGGCGCACAGCGCAAGGGAAAGCACCGGCAAAAAGCATTTGTATTTCATGGAATGATTTCCGGTTGCGAACAAAAATCCGTTATAATGTGGCAGAAGGTACTGAACGATTGTTTTCGCTGGACACACTCAGGATAGTTCGCACGACTTTCCGGAGTCAAGGAGACAGACAGATTTATGCCGGTCACACAAAAAGATATTGCACAGCGCGTCGGTGTCTCACAGCAGGCGGTCGCGCACGCCCTCGGCGGCAAGGGGCGGCTGAGTGAAGGCACGCGCACGCGCATTCTGGATGAAGCTAATAAAATGGGCTACCGGCCCAACCCCTTGGCCCGCGCGCTTTTGACGGGAAAAACCAATTTAATTTCGCTGTGGGTGCCCAGCGAGATGTCACCCTTTTACGCGCAGGTAGCCCACGATATTGAAAGCCTGATCAGCCGCGAACCGTATAATTTAGTGATCACCAATGTGGAGCGCTATAATCGCCAGTCGGCGAATGCCCGGGACGCGCAAAACTTCGCGCCGGCGGCCTGGCCGGTGGACGGCATCTTAGCCTTTGAAGTGCCGCGCATCGAAGGCGTAGAGAACGCGCTCCAGGGCGGACCGCCTATCGTGTGCCTCGGCGTGGACTGGTTGACGACTTCACAAAAACTGGATGCCGTTTCCATTAACCTGCGGCCCGGTTCGGAAGAAGCGATGCGCCATCTGCTGCCGGGCCGGCGCCGCGTGGCGCTTATGACGATTCCGGGCCTGTTACAAATAAACGACGCGCGCTGCGACGTGTATAAGCGGACCATGGAGCAGGCCGGACTCAAACCCGAATACATTATTATCAACGATCTGTCGCGCCTGCGCGCCAATGCGCGGCAGGCCGTTAAGGATTACGTCAACGAGCACGGCGCACCGAACGCGATCTTCTGCGCCAGCGACGAAGAAGCAATCGGTACGCATCGCGGTTTGTGCGATCTGGGATTGAAAATTCCTGATGACGTCGCGCTATTAGGCTGCGACGGCATCGAGGACACTGAGTACTTGACTCCGGCGCTGAGCACGATCAAACAGCCGACTCAGGAAATGTGCCGCATTGGATGGGAGATGTTACAGCGCCGAATAGCCGAACCAAATTTGCCGCGCCAACATAAAGAACTGGAAGCGCATTTGGTCATTCGCGAATCGTCACAAAAATAAGAAAGCACGGGCATCTGGCCGTGCTTTCTTAGCTTATCGGCCCATTATCCCAAACCTGCTTCTTTTAAAAATGCTTTCACGCTCGGGCTGCTGTTGTTCGCCGGGCCGAGGTCATCACGTTTCGTCCACTCAGATTCCTTCAGAAAATTATTCTCGTTGAACGAATCACCGAACAAAGCCGACATTAGTTTGATGTTCTGCGGACGGTTCAGGATAATGTCGCCGTTATCGGCGTAAATGCCGTAAAGAGTCAATGGTTGGATATGTTCGGAGTTGCCGAGATTCCGGGCGAAGTAGGCGGCGGAGCCGAGTTCCTCGTCGTTCATGTCGGTGCGAAACTCCTGGCGAACCTGCTTGACGACTTCGGGAATTTGCCACAACGGTTTTTCCATCAATCGTTTCGCCAACGCTTTCATGACCGCCTGCTGGCGGCGAATGCGGCCGGGATCGCCTTCGATATCCTTGCGGAACCGCACGTAACCGTGCGCCTGTTCGCCATTTAGCCACTGCGGGCCAGGATTCAGGTTCACTTCCCATTGGCCCCACGTGTCCTTGTAGTGAATTGGGCCACGGTAGAGCTTGCCGCCTTTACGGTGGCGCATCAGCGCGCCATCGACATTCACGTAAACGCCTTTGGCCATGTCCACCAGTTTTTTAAAGCTATTGGGCTTAATGACCGTGATGCGATCGATTCGCAGGCCGAATTCATCGCGCAGAAAATTACGTAGCAATAGCTCGCGTTGCTGCGGGTCGGTGCCGCCTTCGGAATAAACCGCATTCAATTTGCGGTCGGTGTGGTGACGGCCTTCGAGATCGGTAAATGACACGCGCGCATCGCGCGGCAGCGACAACATGCGTGCCGTGCGCTTTTCGCGATCGAACGTAAATACGATCATCGTATCCGAGCGCGGCGGCGAATCCGTATCGATGACGTGAAAGGGCGCGTATTTGCCGGTACGTGGGTTGAGGACGTCTTGGTTTTTCCAGTTGTAATCTTCGCCGATGAGGAGAATATTTACGCGATTGCTATGCACGTTATTGAATAGCAAATCGGGGTCTTGTTTTATTTTAATGATGGTCTGGACGGCGCCGGGCGCGGACTCGGCGAAATCATGTCCCGTCGTTGTCAGTCCCATCCACAAACCGCCGGCAATGCAAACGGCGCCGAGCAAAACTAAAATGACACGTTTAAAACCAAACTTGCGAGTTCCAGCGGACGGTGATGCCACAGCTACCGGTTCGCGATGAGATTCCTGTTCCAATGAAGAGCCTCCGGTGGGGCAAGTGTAACAATTAGCCCGCCCTACCCTAAGCGTTGAGGTGCATCACAATTTCTAATGAGAATTTTCGAGGCGTGAGCAACGGGCATGGTTAGGCCCGTCGCCCGCGTGACATGCATGACCTTATGATGTCCTGGCCTCGCCGCCATTGGGCACGCCGTTAGTCGGTGCGGCATCTAATAAATTCGATTTGCCTATTAGTTGCGCAGCGAGCACGGTCTGGATAACGCTGGCGATGTTATTGGTAGTCGCATCGGCGGCGCCGCCATTTTCGCCGCCTGAGATTGTGATTAATTTAGCCTGGGCCAGCGCCTGGGCAATTTGCGGCGCGATTTGCGGCACCATTTCGATCTGGCGGTAGCGCAAGTACGCTTCGCCGCCTTTAATGATCGCTTCGTTGATTTTTTCGATGCTTTGCGCGTTCGCTTCGGCCACGACGAAGATGCGATGCGCATCGGCATCGGCGCGCGCCAGGGCCTCGATCTTCACGCGCTCGGCATCGGCGTTAGCCTGGGCGATTTGGGTTGCGTCCAGTTCGGCCTTACGCTGCACGGCCAGGGCTTCCTGCCGCTTGGCTTCGGCCTCGGCCACGAGCGCCGCGTTGGAGGCACGCGTTTGATCCAGTTCGCGGTTGCGATCGGAAATGGCGCGATCCGCCTCGATCTGGGCTTCCTTGGCGCGGCGCGCCTGCTGGGCCGCGACGATGTCGGCGCCGGCGGAGGCTTCGGCTACCGCTTCGCGGCGCTTGGTTTCAGCGACTTCAAGCGCCTGTTGCTTTTTCACTTCGGCCTCGGCTACGAGGCCGGCGTTGGCGGCGCGGGTTTGCTCCAATTCGCGATTGGCATCCGAAATCTTTCGTTCCGCTTCAAGTTGCGCCTCTTTGGCCCGCCTCGTCTGTTGTGCCGCGACGATGTCGGCATTCGCCTGCGCTTCGGCAGCAGACATACGGCGGCGCGCTTCGGCGACCTCCGATTGCACGACTTTGATGTTCAGCGAATTGAAGATCAGGCCAAGGTCGGTCAACTCGCGCGAGCACGCTTTGCGAATGATGATTGCCAGCGGGTCGTCATCGTCTTCCATGCCGGCGGCTGTGGCCTGCGTATCGATGCCTTCATGCGTTACTGCCACCTTGGGCGCGGTGCGCGCTGAAAACAGTTGGTCATGCGTGAGCAGGTTGATGGCGCGGCGACCCGAGGAACTCAGCAAGTCGATCAGGATGTTCAATTGTTCTTCCTGCGGCTTGGAGAAAAAGCGGTTGGCGGCGGTCTTGATAAGTTGATCGGTATCGCCGACCGATACGATGGCGCTGGCGAGCACGCGCACTTTGATGGGCGAGGGTGTGCCGTTGGCGTCGAGGTCGGCCGTCTGGTCGGTAATGTCCAGGTCGACGTTGATGGCCTTGCTCGAAATCGTTGTACCCGTTGTGAAAACAGGGATTTCAAACGACTTTCCCGGCCCGCGATAAATCACGGTTGAAGCGTGCATTCTCGAAACCAGTCGAATGGTGCCCGCATCGACGTTTCTCAAAAAAGATGACACGATCATGGGAATCATGATCAGCACCAAAACAAGAGTACCGACTGCCACGTAAACCAGATTGTCCACCATGTTAATTCCTTTTCAGATACGCCACATCAGCCTCGCACCGTTTAAAATTCTGCTGAGGCTATAATTGTTTCAACGGCGATACCGTGCAACTTTGCCTTTGCGAGTCGACGGCCTCCACTAACAAAGCATCGCCGGTGCGCACGCGCGTGCCGTCAGCGATGGAGCGCGCGCTCAGGCGACCTAATAGTTGAATCGTTTGCCCATCCAGATTGAGGGAGATCAGGCCGCATCCCGTGGAATCGAAATTCGTGACGGCGCGCGCCTCTTCGGCCACGGCGCTCTCAAGCGTGTGGCCCTCGCCCGCAAAACGAAACCAGAAATTCCAGAAGGGAGAAAAGAGAAATTTTTCGAAGCAAATGCCGCCGCAGGCCGCCAATAAGGCGCGCCACGGTTCATCGTGCATGACGCTTTTCACTAAAATGCCTGTGGAGCCGAAGCCTACCAGTACGCTGAACCAGACGCGCGGCGACAACAGAAGCATAAGGAAATCGGAGACGTGCACACTCCGCATACCTGTGTGGTGCGCATATTGGTGGTTTCCATGCTGGTCCGGGCCGTGATGAGAGTGCGGCGTATGGTGCGCTGCATGATGCCCGTGCGCCAACTCATGCCCGTGAGGCCCGCCGTGACCGTGAATATGGCCGCCATGCGAACCAACATCGCCGTGTCCATGGCTACCACCATGCCCACCATGAGCATGAGCGCCGTGCGAACCGCTTTGTGCATGGCCGATATGGCCAAGAAAACTAAGCGCGGCCATCGTCACCATGCCGGTGAAGCCCAGATACAGGCTGAACCTGTAAGCATCCATAATTTCGTTATGCCCAATTCAGGGACATTCATCACGCATTATATAGCACCAGCATTGCAATACAATAGGCAAAAGAAAAAAGCGGGCGATACCATCACCCGCTTTCTATCCCTGAACTTTATTGCCGGCTTTGAAATTCTTCGAGGATCTTAACTGAAGAGGAACTTCCGAGACGCGTGGCGCCCGCTTCGATCATCGCCAGGGCCGTCTCGAGATCGCGAATGCCGCCCGCGGCTTTGACTCCGACGCGCGCAATGGCGCAGCGCCGCATCAGGCGCACGTTTTCGACTGTCGCGCCACCGGCCGCGAAGCCGGTTGAAGTTTTTACGAAATGCGCGCCGGCGGAATTGCAAATCAGGCAGGCTTTTTGAATTTCAGAATCGGATAGCAAGGCGTTTTCGAAAATGACTTTCACAATCGTGCCAGGCTTACTGCGCGCGGCTTCAACCACGCCGCGAATATCGGATTCGACTTTATTCCAGGCACCACTTTTGGCGTGGCCGATAGCCATCACCATGTCCACCTCGACCGCGCCGGCTTCCAAGACCATTTGCGTTTCACGCGCTTTGATGTGCGGAAGAGTATTGCCATGCGGAAATCCCGCCACGCTGGCGACGGCAACACCGCTGCCTTTGAGCATGTCGGCGGCCAACCCCACCCAGTCGGGCGCCACGCAGGCAGCCGCGAAGCTCCACTGGCGCGCTTCGTCGCAAAGCCGCAACACGTCTTCAGCCGTCGTGTCCGGCTTTAAAGCTGTGTGGTCGAAATAACGCGCCAGTTCCTGAACCGTCATTCACGCTCCTATTCTTCACCTGATTTAGCAAAAGGCTAAACCTGTGTCCAATAACTCTATATTAAACCAACGGGCTTGCGTGGCCGCAACGCTGACGCACCGTTGGTGCGTGCTTAAGCGTTGACTGGACGAATTACGTTCGATTATGCGATAAGAGCTTGTGGTGTTTGCCAGCGCTAATTCACGTCAATGATGGCTTTTACGCAGGTTGCTCGGTTCGAGGCGACATACTCAAACGCCTGTGGCACTTCCGGCAAGGAAAAACGTTTTGAGATGAGCGGTTGCAGGTTGACTTTACCGGAGGCGAGAAGATTGACGCCGGTAGGAAATGTATTGTTGTAGCGAAAAATCGGGCGCAGTTTGATCTCACGCACAATCATATCGTTGATATTCAATGTTGCCGTGTCGTTCGGCGGCATACCTATGAGAACAACGGTCGCGCCGGGGCGCGCGGCGGCGATACAGGCGTTGAGCGCGTCGGGATGGCCGGCGCATTCGATGCACACGTCAGCGCCGCGTCCTTCGGTGTAATCGCGCGCGGCAGCTTGCAGTTCCTCGGCGCCGCCCTGCACTGTTTGCGTTGCGCCGATTTCCTGCGCCACCTGCAAGCGCTCCGATACCATGTCGGATATGATGACGTGCGCCGCGCCCGCGGCTTTCACGGCGAGTAGATTCATTAAACCGATTGGCCCGGCACCGGTAATGACAACGGTATCGCCCATGCCGACGGATGCGACACGCGCAGCAAAAATTCCGGTCGAAAGCGGCTCGACGAGGGCGCCTTCTTCGAGACTCACGTTATCGGGCAGCTTGAAGCAGAAATTGGCGGGATGGTTAACGAAATCGCAGAACGAACCGTGATCGGGCGGCGTAGCGAAGAAGAAAATATCCGGGCAAAGGTTATACTCGCCGCGCTTCATGTAATAGTGCGAGGTATTCGTCGAAAGACGCGGCACGCCTGGTTCAAGACATACGCGGTCTCCGGCTTTCAAGTGAGTCACGGCTGCGCCGACTTCCACGACCGTCCCGGCGCATTCGTGGCCTAAAATCATCGGCGCGCGCACGACGAAATCGCCGATACGGCCATGCTGCCAATAATGCACGTCCGAGCCGCAAATACCGACTTTGTTGATGGCGATTTTCACTTCGCCGTCACGAGGCGCGCCGGGCGCGGGCACTTCTTCGACACGTAAATCTTTAACGCCGTGCAATACGGCAGCCTGCATGGTCGCCATGAATAATTACGCTTTCTTCTGCCATTGGTCGAGCGCGACAGCGGCGATGATGAGCACACCAATGAAAACCATCTGCAAGAATGGGTCGACACCGAGCAGGTTCGAGCCATTACGCAGCACGGCGATGACGAGCGCGCCTATGATGGTGCCCGAGATGTTGCCAACGCCACCGAGGAGCGACCCCCCGCCGATTACGACGGCGGCGATGGAATCGAGCGGGTAATCGGCGCCCGAGTTGGGTTGCGCCGACGTGCCGCGCGATACTTCGATCATCGCCGCCAAACCGGTTAAAGCGCCTGCCATGGTATAAACGAAAAACAACACCTTGCGCTCATCGATGCCGGCGAAACGCGCCGCCTGTGGGTTGCCGCCCACCGCATAAATCGAGCGGCCCACAACACTTTTATTCAAAATCAACCAGCAAAGCAACGCGCTGAGTATTATCAGCAAGAGAGGAATGGGCATGCCCAGAATATCACCGTTGCCGAGGAATTGGTTTCCTCCAGGCAAGAGGTTCGGATCGATACCTGTTTTCTGATCGATCTCCAGGGAAGGCAAATCCACCGACTGCCCTCGCGACATGATATAAGCCAGGCCACGGGCAATGCCCATTACCCCAAGCGTGGCAATGAACGGCGGCAAACGAAACACACCAATGAGTAGCGAATTAGCGGATCCCCAGAGAGCGCCACACAATATGCCTGCCGCGATACCCACAGGCACGGAAGCATTGAATCCACCCAATTTTGTCGGATCGGCGGAAGGCGCCAGGGTTATCCAGGCGGCCACCACGCCACAAAAAGCGGCGACGCTGCCGACGCTCAAATCGATGCCGCCGCTGATGATGACGAGCGTCATGCCGAAAGCAATCAACAAAATCACCGATTGCTGTCGGGCGATATTAAACAGATTGTCTTTGGCCAGGAACAGCGTTTCTCCACCCGGGCCGCGCGCCGCAATGGAAAAATAAACGACCAAAATCATGAGCGCCGCCAGCGGCAGCAGACGCCTGATTAAGGCGGGAAAGGTCGTTGTGGGCATGAAAGGAAATGGATGCCGAAAACAGATTTCCGGCATCCACGTTCAGGGCAAAGTAGTTTATTGCAACAGTTTCTGATTATCCGGCGTGTTCATGTTCTCTTTGGTGACAAGCACGACCCCGGTATCGATGCGTGGCTTTACGTCCTTGCCCGCTTTTTTATCCACGATCGCTTTTACGCCCTGATAGCCCATCTGATAAGGATTCTGTACTACCAGCGAATCGATATCGCCACTTTTCAAAGCGCCGACGAGGATATTGCCGGTATCGAAACCGACCAGCTTGATTTTACCGATTTGCTTGCGGTTGCGAACGGCGTTCAAAGCGCCTACCGCGGAGCTTTCGTTTGGGCCGAAAACCGCCACCATGTTCGGATGCGCGGTTAGCATGTCGGTCGCGGCGTTCATGCTTTTGGTTGCGTCGCTTTCACCATAGTTGGAGCGCACCACCGCTATCTTGCCAGCGGCCTCTTTTTTGATGGTGTCTTCGAAGCCTTTTTCACGATCCTCAGTAGATTGCGAATTGGCTTGGACAGGCACCATGCCGACTTCGCCTTTGCCACCGACGAGCTTGATCATTCGCTCGGCAGCCATCACGCCACCTTTGTAATTATCAGTGGCGATGAAAGAGATGCGGTTCTTGGTATTGGCGTCGCTGTCGGCTATGACGACCGGAATCTTAGCCGCCGCCGCTTTGTCAATGACCGGCACAAGGGCGACGCGATTGATCGGCGCCAGAACGATGCCATCTACCTTTTTGGTGATTTGGTCTTCCACGATCTGCTGCTGTTGCTTGACGCCGTCGCTCTCGCTGGCCGGGCCGGTCCAGATAATTTCGGCGTTCATTTCCTTGCCGGCGTCGCGCGCCCCCCGTTCGATGGCTTTCCAGAACGAATGTGTCAGGCCCTTAGGGATAACGGTTATTTTGAGCTTGGCGCCTCCGGAGCCGGTGCCGGTCGCGGCGGGCGCACTACCAGATGGCGCGGGTTCATTACCTGCCGGCGTGCTCTGCGCGGTTTCGGTTCCGCTTTGTGAATTGCAACCGGCAAAAAGTGCAGCCCCGCCCACGACGCCCAACGCCATCATATGTGATGCGCGCTTCCGCATTTCAATCATGAACCCACCTCGAACCAATCAGGAATTTTCTGCAACGCTATTATAACAAGCCCTTCCCCACGCAAACAAAAAGGAAGCGGTTTTGCCGCCTCCTTTTGTTTTTCAAATAAAGCTAACGCGGACGCTGATTATGGATAAACCCAGTTACCAACAGCGACCAAGTTTTTATTTTCTGCAGCATCACCTATCGGCATGTTGCCAAAGTTTTTGTAAGTCATCTTATCCCACGCATTTGCCTTGACATGACCATCGGCGAACAGCATGTTGACTGAACCAAGATGGCGACCAGCATAAGGGAGATTCACTGACGTAAATGGTGTAACTCCTTTAAAAGCAGCTATATCGCGTTGAAAAAATTGGCTCGTGCCATCGGCCCATCGGTTCTGGCTATCCCACATAACGGCCAGTTCAGAAGGACGTACCATTTCAGCTTCGTTCTTGTTGAATCCCGGCACGTTAGTGCTGCTAGGAGCGGTACCGTCGGAGGTTCCGAGGTAGTTGTAACCATAGGATACCTTGTAGACGTATTGCTGATATGCACCCGGAACTGCTGCCGCTGCGCATCCGGAACCAGCGCAAAAATTGCTGCCGGTTGAGTTAACGTTGTTTTGAGTCAAGCTATCACTCGGGCATGAGTACGCCTGAGGGCTCTTAACATAAGGTCGTAAAGCGTTTGATACCCAGCCAGACCATGACACACGATTGACACAGTCATCAATGGAATTATTGGCTCCTTGAGCGTTTTCTGGCCAACGCTCGTCATAGTCCTGCGCATACTGCTTGAACCCCAAGCCGATTTGCTTCAAGTTATTGGCGCAGCTCGACTTGCGAGCGTTTTCACGGGCACGCGCGAAAACGGGGAACAAAATCGCTGCGAGAAGAGCTATTATCGCTATGACGACAAGTAGCTCGATTAACGTGAACCCGCTTTCCACCTGACGATTTTTTCGATCAAACATATTTTTCTCCATTTCTGGGGTGTTAATTCTCATTATTGCCAAATCTCCTGATATATAAACAGAGTTTTATGTTTATTAAGCATTCTTTACGTTTGATTAAACCACCGGTCCCGAAGTAAACAGAAACAGCCGTCTTCAGCGAGTTGATAGATAATCGTTTGCTACGAAAACCGCGCTCGGCGATAGCGACTGTTTGGGCTTTACGGCGATTTCGAAAAAGAACAAATAAATCGATACATGGCGCGCGACCTTCGAATATTGTGAATAAAATGAATCCTTGCTCGCCGAATCTACATTTCAGACCGTCCGTAATTAACAACGTTCCTTCACCAGTCGCTTTCAAGGAATAAAGCGGTGGAGCCATGAAGCTTGTTTGACCGCTTTGTTTGACCACTATAGCCAACTGATAGACTGTCTTCTGCGTGATATTTCACAAGGAACTTTCTTGCACATCTTGTGCCGCGTGTAGGAAAAAATGTTGACATGCGACATGGGCAACCCCTTCTCATCGCGATACTTTTGTCTCTCGCGATTATATGCGTTTTCTGGAAAGTGCCGAAACAGGAGTTCGTAGCCTGGGATGACAATATACTCGTCTATAACAACCCCTATTTAAATCCCGTAACCGTCAGCAACGTCGCGCACTTCTGGCAGCACCCCTACTTGCAGCTTTACATGCCTCTCACGTATAGTGCCTGGGCGGCTTTGGCCAAAGCTTCAAGACAGCCTACTCCACGTGAAGTAGAGGGCGTTGGCTATACGGATCTCGATGCGCATCCGTTTCACACAGTCAATCTGATTCTACACCTCCTCAACGTACTGTTAGTCTTTGTAATTCTGCGCAAACTGGTGGAAAACGATTGGGCGGCGGCGGCAGGAGCATTATTATTTGGCATCCATCCTGTGCAGGTCGAATCCGTTGCCTGGATTTCCGAGCTTAAAGGCGTCTTCAGCGGCTTCTTTTCCCTGCTGGCGTTGTGGCTGTATCTTTGCTTTGCACAGATTGATAAGGAAGGTTCGCCTTCCGAAGGAGCAATTTCTAAAGATGCATCCAGACTGCGGCAAGGCCTATATTATACAGCAGCCCTCTTGTGCTTCGTACTGGCCCTGTTGTGCAAGCCGGCAGCAGTCTCAGTTCCTCTTATGATGTGGGCGATTGATCGTTGGCTCCTGCAACGCCCTCTGCGGCGCTTCTACTTTGCGCTGTTGCCCTGGATAGCTATAGCGGTTCTATGGGGTCTATTCGCTCGCCGAGCACAGCCCTATGCCGATTATGTCGAGCAGCCGCTATGGTGGCGGCCGTTTATAATGGGCGATGCGTTGGCATTCTATGCGGGTAAGATAGTATGGCCCCAGCAGCTTGGAATCGATTATGGCCGTACTCCTGAGTGGGTGATGAAGCAGCCGTGGACTTATGTGATGTGGTTAATGCCAGCCACGGTGGCGGTTTTGATCTGGTGGCGAAGGAAACAGATGCCCTGGCTACTTGCATCAGCAGTCGTTCTGCTGGCGGCTGTGTTGCCAGTCTCGGGCCTGATACCGTTTAACTTTCAGCAATATTCGACCGTGGCTGACCGCTATTTATATATGGGATTGCTCGGGCCGGCTATAGCACTGGCCTGGCTATTGGCACATGTTAAACGAGGTAAGATCGCTGCCGGAATGTGTCTGTTGCTACTATGCGGACTGGGATTTCGTAGCATGCGACAAATTCTGACTTGGAATAGCAGTTTCGCGTTGTATGAGAACGCCGTAGCGGTCAATCCTCGAAGCTGGGTATCGCATCATAATTATGCGGATGCCCTGGATGAAAAAGGGGATAGTAATGGAGCTATCATTCATTTGAACGAGGCGCTGCGCCTTCGACCTGGCTATGCGCTTGCACGCACCAGCATGGCAAGAATCCTCGCGAGGCAGGGGCAACTCGAGTCTGCAAAGGCTCAATTGCAGGAGGCGTTACGCCTTCAACCAGAAGATCAAGTAAAAACGGAGGCGCACAACAACATAGGGGCAATCCTGATTTTGCAGGGAAAAACCACAGAGGCTGTTGGGCACTTCCGTGAGACTCTAAAACTCCAACCGGATAATATAGTAGCTCACTACAATCTCGGTCAAATCCTTGTTTTTAAAGGCCAGACTGAGCAAGGCCTCGCGCATTTGAGGGAAGCTGTACGCATCGATCCCAACAATGGCGCAGCGCGAGAGGCGTTAGCCGAGGCACAACAAAAGCTTAATGAAAGCAAAAGCACTCAACCTATTTTGCGGCATAGACCTTAAACAATTTGAATTGAATAGGCGCGGTTCTATTACCATGTAATTAAACTAATCGGGCCACACGGCAGCTGCGCATGAGTTTCCCGAACTACGATCCCGCTTCGTCACACGCCACGCGCGCCATTTTGCGCCAACTTGGGGCGGTACCGAACCGTACACTCGGACAGAATTTCCTTATTAACCCCGAGGCGTTGGATCGCATCGTGGCGACGGCGCAAGTGCAACCAACTGACGCAGTTCTTGAAATCGGTCCGGGCCTCGGCGCGCTGACAACGCGCCTTGTTGCGTGCGCCGCGCAGGTTAGCGCGATTGAAAAAGACCAGCAATTTCTGAATCTATTGGGCGAGAAGTTACCCGGACTACATTTGATCGCCGGTGATGCCCTGAAAATAGCATGGGATGTGCTGCAACTGCCCGAAACTGATGTCAAAGTCGTGGCGAATTTGCCCTATTCGATCTCGAAACCGATGCTGCGGCGCCTGATGGAAGAATGGCGACCGCATCTTCTGAGCGCCACTTTGACGGTGCAAAAAGAGGTCGCTGACCGCATCGTGGCGGCGCCGGACACTTCAGCGTATGGACCGATGGCCATTATGTGCGCATTACACGGCCATGCTAAAAAAGTGTTCGATATCGCGCCGGGGTCGTTTTTGCCGCCGCCGGAGGTGACTTCGTCTGTCGTCCATATCGAAATGCGCCGCACGCCCGCAGTGGTCGTAGACAATGAGGTCTTTTTCTGGCACGTCATCAATGCCGCATTTGGGCAAAGACGGAAGCAGTTGGGTAATACCTTACGCAAAGTGAAAGACGATAAAGAGCAATTGCTGGCCGCGCTCAGCGCCTGCCGGATCGATCCGCAGCGGCGCGGTGAGACGTTATCGCTCGAAGAGTTCGCCCATCTGGCGAAAGAATTGGCGGGCGTTTGATCGGCAAATTCGGTCAGGAAATCAGTTGCGGCAAGGGCAAGACGATTCCAAACGGCAAGGCAAATGCGCGGAAAACAAGCGGAAAAACGCAATTTGGCAGCGCAATAGTTCAATTGGGAAAGGCATCTGGATGTCCAAACTGGGATTCATACATTACAACTGGCCGGGGTTTAGTTTCGACGAATTTTTGCGCTTCGCGGCTGAAAACGGCGCGGGTTGGGTGGAGCTGCAACTGACCGACGTTTGCGAAGATGACATCTTCGATGCGGCGCGTGCCGCTGAAGTGCGCCGCCAGGTCGAGAGCCATGGCCTGAAAGTCTCGGCGCTGGCGGCGCGCAACGATTTTTTGCAGAGCGACCCGGAAGCTGCCGCGTTTCAAGTCGATAGGATGCAGCGCGTCGCGCAACTGGCGCAGATTCTTTGCGACGATCCGATATTGCGTTCCGAGGGCGGTCAGCCGAAAGACAGCGTGCCACAGGAACTGTGGGGCGATGCACTATACGAATGCTTCTCGCGTTGCACCGGTTTCGCCGATGAGATGGGCGTGACGTTAGCTATCGATAACCACGGCATCGTTACCAACGACGGCGACTTATTGATCGACCTGTTGAAACGCATAAATCATCCGCGCATCGGCTCGAACCTGGATACGATGAATTTTCGCTGGGCGGACAATTCCATTGAAGAGTGCAACCGCTTTTACAGCGAGTTGGCGCCCTTCGTGAAACATACGCATTTAAAGGATGGTACCGGAAGTTTCAAGGAGTATCGCGGCGCCGCGCTGGGTGAAGGAGAAATCGATTTGCGCCATGCATTGAACTGTTTGAAGGCGGCGGGCTACAATGGTGTTTATCTCGCCGAATATGAAGGCCCTGAACGGGAAGGTGGCATCGGTTACCAGAAATGCCTTGAGTGGATGAAAACGCATGTTCTTTGATTTACAAGTCAACGGCTACGCGGGCGTGGATTTCAACCGCGATGACGTGACGCCGGATGAAATGCACCGGGCCTGTGCGGCGATGAAGGCCTGCGGCGTGATCGGATTTTTGCCGACTATCGTCACCGAACACGTTCCCTCAATGGCAAAACGCTTGAGCAACATGGCGCGCTTGCGTGACGTCGATCCGCTCGCCAAGGCGATGATACGCGGATTCCACATCGAAGGGCCATTTCTTTCGCCCGAAAACGGCTATCGTGGCGCGCATCCGGCCGACGCGATTCGCCCGGCCAATCTCGACGACATGCAAACCCTGCTCGATGCCGCGCAAGGCTTGACGAAACTCGTTACTCTTGCGCCCGAATGCGATGCGGGCTTCGCCGTGACGAAATTTTTAAGCCGGCAAAAGATTCGCGTCGCCGCCGGGCATACGAACGCTTCAGTAGATCAATTGCGGGGCGCAGTGGATGCCGGAGCGACGCTTTTCACGCATCTCGGCAACGGGTGTCCGGGGCTGTTGCCACGACACGATAACATCGTGCAACGCGCTCTGAGTGTTGAAAATCTAAAATACACCTTCATCGCCGACGGGGCGCACGTGCCGTTTTTCGCTTTAAAGAATTATCTTAGCCTGACGGGCATCGAACGGTGCTGCATCGTTACGGATGCCATCGCGCCGGCCAGCCTGGGGCCGGGCGATTATACACTGGGGCGCTGGCAATTAAGGATTGGGGATGACCTGGTGGCGCGCGCGCCGGATGGCTCGCATTTAGTCGGAGCGGTTATTACAATGCAGCAGAACGCACAGAATTTGCGCGAACAACTTGGCCTGAACGCAGAAGAAGTTCAAAAACTGACCTGGGATAACCCGCGTGCTTTTGTGGGGGGATAATTATGCAAATCATCATTAGTGACAACAAAGTTGAAAACGGCGCCCGCGCCGCGGCGGATGGCGCGGCCTTGATTCGTAACGCTGTCGCGGCGACGGGGAAAGCCAACATTATCGTCGCCACCGGCGCCTCGCAGTTTGAAATGCTGGACGCGCTCACGCGGGAAGACGTGGACTGGTCGCGGGTGACTGGCTTTCACCTAGATGAATATATCGGCCTGCCGCTGAGCCATCCCGCATCATTTCGGAAATATCTCAAAGAGCGTTTCGTGGACAAGTTGCCCTTGGCCGCCTTTCATTATGTGAATGGGGAAAACGACGCGCAGGCGGAGTGCAATCGATTGGGCGCCATCATCCAACGCCACCCAATTGACGTCGCGTTCGTCGGCATCGGCGAAAACGGGCACCTGGCGTTCAACGACCCGCCCGCCGATTTTGAAACGGAAGCGCCATATATCGTGGTCGATTTGGACGATGCTTGCAAAGCGCAGCAAATGGGCGAGGGCTGGTTTCCGACGATAAATGACGTGCCAAAACAGGCGATTTCGATGGGTATCCGGCAGATATTAAAATCGCGCTACATCATCTGCACCGTGCCGGACGAGCGCAAAGCGCAAGCTGTCAAAAATACGGTCGAAGGCGTCGTCACGCCGCAGGTGCCCGCTTCAATTTTGCAGCAGCATAACGCAACTTCTCTTTATCTCGATCCGCCAGCGGCGTCGCTGTTGGCGTAGGCTGACCGAGGATGTCGTCGAATAAATTCGCGGCTGACCGACTCTAACCGTCGGCTGAAGCCGCGGCTGTCCGGCCTTCGGCCAACTTTCGGCCTGCGCCGAAACCA